>WLWG01002717.1_pt1 | contig 13005 bp, 14 predicted proteins | sample 6712871 | NCBI WGS metagenome assembly WLWG01 (sample SAMN12718693, study PRJNA515312) | sponge metagenome | isolation source: marine sponge | host: Mycale hentscheli | place: New Zealand: South Island, Marlborough, Capsize Point | collected 2003-05-01 | reverse complement strand
TGTAGTAAAGACGCGGTCATTTTAATTTTATCTGCTGTAGCACACTGCATTTTTAATTTATCTCCAGCTTCTAATACTATAATATTATTAAATGTAAGTAAATCAACACCTTCATTAGCATTTATACTGGCCACTTTATACTCAAAATCAGTAGAACTAGAGGCATCAAATACCTTTATAGTAACATCTAATGCACCACTATGAGTATTAAATAACTTTACAGTCTTAATAAGACTAGCTGTAGCTGTTGGAGATTCATACATATCTACGTCTGAACCTGCAGCGTTTAATAATTTTTGTACATTTTTATATATATTTGCCATTATGAAAAGAAGAAACTAAATCGTTCTTTTTCCTCCTCATTTTCTGTTAAATATGTTGAGTTTAATTGCTCTATAACAGATGTTAAAACTCTGTTAATCTGTCTTTGATTATCTTCACTATATTCTTTTTTAGGTTCTGGTAATCTAACTACTATCTTTGTCATTATCTTTTACCATCCTGTTGTAAATCTATTTGGAATGTACCAAATCGCCATGACTCTGAACTTCCTGTATTTTCTATTTTTATACTAGCGTATCTACCTCTTGCTCTGGTATCTTGTTTTGTTGTTGAAGATGTAATTGTAAATGGACTGTATGTACTATTAGCAGTAGTAGACGACGGAAAATCTTTTAATCCAATTGTTACATTAGCATTTCCTGTAAGAGTTTTAAAATCTGGCACAAACCTTCTCATTGCTAAAAACAATTCAGGTTGTTCTTGTTGTAAAGCTATATCATAAGACTGTATAAAAGATGTTAATGCCGTTGTACTACCATCAGGATTAATTTGATCTGTACCTATATCATGTTGAAAGTAAACTGTTTGACCTAAACCAGATTCTCCAACTATACTTGGAAACGTTCCTGTTGCTGAAGAATTAAATTGAGTAGCGTAAGGTTTAGGATAAACAACAGAATCAATCCAAGTAGTTCTAATTGAATTTACATTTTGTCCTGTGTACCAATTACCCATAGGCACTCCTTTAGATTCGCCGTAATTAAATACTACGTACCTATCATTAAATGTAGAGCCTTGTGTTGGATAATACCATACAACTTCTGTGTAAAGATTATTAATACCAGCTGCAACTTGTTGACCTTTTGTAGTATCAAAATCATCATAAACATAATCTTCTACACTACATGGTAAGTTGTTGACTGTACCATCAAATGCAAAAAACCCATTGTTACCAAGCCAATATGCAACACCATCAATTTCAATAGCTGCGTTCTGTCCTATCAAACCACAGTTAGTACCAACTTGTTCAAAACCAAATGTAAATGGTGATCCAATAAATCTCATAGTGTACAATGCATTGTCAGTCCAAATTAGAATGTTTTCTTTTGCAACTAATGCACCCATAATTTTTGTACCATCTTGTAATCTTTGTGTACCGGCAGTGTTTGTTGTTCCTGGTGCATAAGTATTAATTTGTTCTTGATTAGAGAATCTTATAAACATATCGTCTTGTGTTGTAGGATCGCCAATAGTTGTTTCTGTTCCCATGTGAATTAAGTGACGTGTTGTTGGTGATATCAAAGTTAATCTTGATGCAGTAGGGTTTCCTACATCTCCACTAATAGCTGTTACAAAGCCAGTAGTTAATGTAGATGCTCTTGTTGTAAATTTTGCTGCAATGTCAGAGTTCCATGTAAAAGTTTTACCATTTGCAACTGTTGCAACTAATACTTGACCAAAGTTACTTAAAGACCAAAGTCCTGGTTCAAGAGATACTGTTGATGCTACAACCGCATCACCCCAGTTACCCCAGTCTGTTGCATTTTGAACTGTTGTATTAGTAGAGTGAGCTTGTCCATTAGAAGTTCCAGCTGTTGCTGTTCCTTTTGCACCTCTAGTAATTCCTAAAAATTGTGTAGAGTTTGTTGATGTGTATGTAATTAATTCTGCACTTGGTAAAGTTCCAACAGCGATTGTTCCTGCAGAAGGAAACCCTGTTGTACTATCTACGGTTATTGCTGTACCGGACCCACCTGTACCTGCTGTGTCAGCATTTAGTGATCCATCTAATTCTGTGCTTTGTGATCCTGTAACATTTCCTCCATAGTTTCCAATACCAAAACCATAACCATAAGATTGTGCAGATGGTCCTACAGTTTCATAAGGATTAACAGTACAAGAACTTCCTGAAGTTAAATCTGATCCACCACCGTTTGCTTCTGCTGATGGTGATGTAATTGTAAATGTTGTAGAACTTGGAACTGTTATTACTTGACAAAGTTTATCTTCAAAAGTTGACGCAGCAATACTAGAACCTGTTGGCATTGTTACTGAATCTAATTCAACAATATCTCCGATTTCTAAACCATGATTAGTTGATGTAGTAATTGTAACAGCTGTGCCTCTAGTTGTGCTTGTAGTTATAGTAGAGCCTGTAAATTGAGTTTGTGCTCCAGCGTTATTACTTTTAAAAGGTGTAATATCAAACAAAGCTCCTTCAAAATAAATAAGTAAAAATTTATCTGTTCCAATAGCTACGTATCTATTACCATCAAGATCTACGAATGCATGTTGTTTTCTAGCTACACCACATATAGTATCACTCAATAAAGAATTCCAACCACCTACTTTTTCTGGTAAGCCATATCTAAATCTTACGTTATCTGAATCTACCCATCTACCTGCCGCACCGACAGATGTATCTTGTTTGTCGATTCCAGGTAAAAATTTTATGGAAGTCAGAGCCATGGTCCGTGCTCCTTATGCCGTGTTCGTTTTATATGCCCAACCTCTTGTCGAATCTACATATACCAGTGTAATTGCTTGGCCTGCTGTACTTAATACTAAATTTGAAGTACCAGAGTTAATCGGTTGTCCGTTTCTATCTAAAGTTAAATTGTTTGATGCAAACGTTCCTCTAGTATCAATTACAGTGACTTCATCTCCAACTGCTGGAGAAGAAGGTAGATCTATTTCTATTGGGTTGGCTGTTGTATTTGCAAAGATTTGCGCGCCAGCTACTGCAGCGTATGGACTATTAGAATCAGTTATTGTAGCATAACCTTTTTCAATAATAGCCGTTATTGTTTCTGTACCATTTGATCGACAAAGAACAGTTGATCCTGGAGGTATTGGTTGTGCAGTTCCGCTTGCTGTTAATACACTCAAAGTTCTATTTGATGTTCCTCTAACGGTATCATCTTTAATAATCCAAACTCTAGTAACACCAGAACCACTTGGCATTGTTAAAGTTCTATCTCCACCTAAAGTTCCATGTAATCTTAAATATGCATTTTTACCATTTGATGTTGCACCATCTGTTAATAATAAAGTAACACTACCTGAAGCTAAATCGATATCTTCTACTCCAGATGATCCTTGTTCCAAGATCTGTAAATTTGTATTTGTAATTCCGCCCCATTGACCAGCTTTTTCGCCGGTTGTAATAATTTCTAATTTTAAATCTGATGAAAATGTTGATGCCATATTAATTTGTATCTATTGGTGTCCAGACCATTGTTACACCTGGAACAATTGCACTCCATGTTATTGCCGCTACTTCACCCGTATCTAAAGACAATTCTACTTTAGTTGGATCTATATTTGCGTCAGCAGTTATTGTAACACTTCCCGTTGATAAGGTCAATTGGTTATCACTAGGAGTAATATCAACACTTGTAGAAGCATCAGCTGTTCCTGTATTTAGAACAACCTGACTACCAGTAGGAGATACGTTAGCGTCTGCTGTAATTGTTAATGTACCAAGACCTAATGTAAGTCTATTTGGATCTGGAACTTCTGTAATAGAATCTGCTGAAATAGCAGGATTACCTATACTGATGGTAAGTGTATTTTTTATTACACTTACTTGTACATCGCCAGCCACTTGTGAAGTAGCAAACGGTAATGCCGATATTGCGTCAAATCCTAAACTCATAATATATCCTTAAAAGGAAGCAGGGGGTATGTGGTGGTGCCCTGCCTCCATTTAAGAATATATCATCGTTTAAACCAAGAAGGAAGTCCTAAATGCGGACGTTTGTCAAACATATTATCTTTTGATCCTGGGGTTTTACGATTATTATAATGTAAGAATACTTGTACGCATTCTTTGCCTTTAAACTTATTTCGCCAATGTTCTAGCTCACAGCCAGAATAAACTAACATATCGCCTTGTTTTAAATCTACTTTAACACCTTTTTTACCAGTCTCGCCTGATGGCTCTAGATATATAGGCCAGTCATCACCGGCAAGATTCATAGTAGTTGATATCTCACAACTAAATCTATCTTTGTGTCTTTTAAGTTCATCACCTTTTTTATAAATTCTTGCATATGTATATGCTGGATATAATTTTAATCCTGTTGCTTTTTCCATATCTGGTTGACATTTAAGTAATAAAGTTTCCATAGCCATATTAGCATATTGAGAATATGTGTTTGGTATCTGTTCGTTTTCGGCTTCATAGTGACCTATAATATTTTCAAATGGAGAAAAGTATTTTGCTTGTCTACAAGTATCATAAACTTGTTTTTGCATTAAAAAATAGTTTGCAATAAAAGCTGCTAGATCTTTTGATATAGCTTGTTTAATAACTGTGTATTTATTTTTTTTAAACGACATCTTTAGCCATTTCTTTTGGCACCGCTTGTATATTCCAATGTATAAATCTAAATGGTTCAATACCAAAATCCACTGCATACTCGTGTTCCAAGTACCCTGGAAATATAATTAATGTTCCTGGTTTAGGTCTTAAATGAAATTGTTCGTGACCAGGCCATACGCCTTTTATATCTGGTTTCATTTTTAATTTTGTACATCTTGCACCAGTTTTCGGTTCGTGAAATACAGGATAAGAAGTTTTGTCACTACACTTTAAAAAGTAAAAACCTGATACGTGTTGATTCCAATGTATGTGTGCACTGTGGTGTCCACCACCTTTTTTAGCAAACTCTTGTACCCACATCTCACTAAATAGTGTTGTGTATTGTTGCATATCATAACCTTGATGATCTAAATACTCCCAAGACTTTTGACCAATGTAATTTCTAAAATCTAAAAAATCATTATCAGCTGTAAGTGGTGTTGAATGATATGATCTTCCAAAATCACCGTGCTCTTTAATAAATTTTTTTTCTCTTGTTCTTGCATCTTTGATATATTTATTAGATGCTTTGTTTAATGATTTAATAAATTCTGGTTTTTGTTCTGACCAGATAGTTGTATTAAAATAGTTACTTATATACATTATCTAAAAGGCCTCCCTAAATGCCATACTACAAGACTATATCTTGTACCTAATGTTACTGGTTTAACTCTATGCCATACAAAAGATGGAAACACAATAATAGATCCTTTTGGTAGAATCTCTTTTGCTCTTCTCAAATGTTTAGCTTCATCTCTCATATGTGGATCGTAATTTCTAAAATCAAATTCTAATTCACCACCTGTGTATTCTGAACCATCTGTTAATTGACAAGTCATAGATAGCTTTCGAATCTTACCATTGTCGGGTCCTTCTTTTTCATAAGGTTTATCCCAACCATCACAATGCCAATCATAATATTGGTTGTGTTTATATTTTGTAAACTGACAAGATTCAGATCTATCCCATTCAAAGTTCCAACCTGCATTTCTATTTGCTTCGTGAACATATGGGTGTAATTCTTTGTATATCCAAGTATCACTAAGCCATACTAAATCTGATTTTCTTTTTCTTTGCATATTTTTAACTTGATCTTTGTCTAATTTTTTATCACCGTAGCCACCAGTTCTAGCCATAACTTCTTCTTGTGAATTTGCATAAGCTATTACATCATCACAAAATTTTGGTGTGAGTGCTGCAGGGAAATGCCAGTAATAATTAGATAGATTCATAATTAAAATTTATTACTATTCTTGTATCTGTGTTTGTTTGAAATACTGCTTTGTGTTTAACATCACCATTAAATATAGCAATTTTATTTTTTTCTGATTTTATTTTAAAATTTTTAAATTTAGTATAACCATTATTTGTGTTAACATAATATATAGCAACTCTATTTTTTGGACTAGGTTTTAAAAGATCAAAATCAGAATGCCAATTATTTTTCATAGGTCTCTTTAAACATAAATTACTTCTAATATTTATAATTTTATTAATATTTAATTTTTTTAAAATTGGTTTTATTAAAAAATAATATTTAGAATTTATTTTATTGTTACGAAAAAAACAATGAAACATAAAAGAACTATCTCTTTTTGATGTTTGATAAGGTGCATAAAACCATGGAAAATCAAGGCCTAATAGTATATTATTAATTTTACTATGTTGTTTTTTATCTAAAAAATTTTTATATATATTCATAAGTTATTGTTTGCACAAAGTTTAATGAATCTTTTTGATTGTTAGTTAGGTAATACATATTAGTTGATGGAAACATAATAAACATATTATTTTTAAGTTCTATGTCCCAAGATCTACCTTTACGTCTGTTATCTTCAAAGTGTATTCGAACAAAACAATCCTTTACTTTTACACCATATAATAATGTAAAGTCTGGAGAGTTACGTAGATCCACTGGATCAATATTTAATAAAGGAATAGTTGTTTCCGCAGGTTTATAGATATTTCCCCACGTTTCTTTGTTAATTAAATTAATATTATACTCAAGACCAACGTGATCTCGCATATATGTGTTTAACATATCCCAAGTTCTTGAAAATGGAAAATCTTTGTTTTGAATTACTGATTGTAAGATGTCGCCGGATAATTTATCTCGGTCAATGTCCCAGTCTTTAGGCATCGCCACATCACCATAATATAGAGCTTGTTCTGTTAATACTTGTCTCTGCATACCACCACCATTTTTAATTTATGCGTTGCTGTCTGTCAAGTCCCAAGTTGTATTAGCTTCATTCCAGACGTAAATCCATCTGTGAGTATTTGCTGTATTTTGTGATTCTTGTTCAGCTGTCAATGCTGGAGCATCACCAATTGGTGATTTCCAAGAAGCCGATGCATTATGTTTTACCCAAGATGCATAAGGTTTTTTAGGCCAAAAGATTTGATCATCTTCGTCCCAAGTATAACCTATACCTGCATAATTTCCTCTAAATGCTGTACCACCATTATTATGTTGACCACCTAATGTATTGTAAGATGTTTGAATCCACATTTGTGCAGGCCAATTATTATGTGTTTCTAAATATTGTTGTCCTACTGTTTCATCTTCAACGCCATCAGCGTTTAACATATCACCATTATTCAAAGTAAGTACTTGAATAACTTTACTGTTAGATCCTAGTTTTGCAAAATGTGCCATAATTATTCTCCTTATATATTAATTTTAAATGTTAGTAAATACATATTAATTTTGAAATTTGTATCTTATTATAACAATCCCTGAACCACCATTTCCACCAGCGTTTGGTCCTGGTCTTGAATCAGTTCCACCACCACCGCCACCAGTATTAGCTGTTCCAACTGTTCCAGCAGCATTATTATTAGCACGTCCACCACCACCTAAACCACCAGTGCCTTGAGCACCAGCTGGTGAACTATAGGCGTTTCCACCCCCACCACCTGCAAAATAATAATTAGATCCACAATTTACTCCTGAAGTCCCAAAAGCATTTGGTATTCCACCACCTGCTCCACCATTTCCAGCTTGTTGAACAGTTCCTTGACCAACAGCACCTTCTCCTATAGCTCCACCACCACCACCAGAATTATTATAAGGAGAGCCAGGTGAGTAATTACCAACAGCACCAAATCCTGGACCAATTGGATTTTGCATACCATCTCCACCATCCGTACCTTGAGCTGGACTAACTGGAGGTGTGTTTCCATTTCCTCCACCATAGGATCCATTACAACCAGGAGCACCACCACCACCGGAACCTCCGTTACCAGCACTTGATGGACTTCTAGGGTTTGGAGAAGGAGGAGCATTACCTATTTGATCTTGTTTTCCAAAACCTCCACCGGCTGATGTTATTGTTGAAAAACTTGAATTTACACCATTTGTAGAATCTGTTGCACCAGATGAAGCATTACCTGTACCTCCTCCACCAACAACTATTGGAAAACTAGCTACTGAAGCTGTTAATCCTGCAGGTGCCGCTAAAGGTTTTGCTGGATAACTTAAAGGAGCTAAACTTGGAGAAGCAAATCTAAAACCTCCTGCTCCGCCTCCACCACCAATATATTGACCACCTCCGCCTCCACCACCCGCTACTACTAAATATTCTATTTGAGTATTACCTGCTGCATTTCCTGCACACGATACAGCAAAAGTTCCTGGTCCTGTAAATGTATGAATTTTAAAATCTCCACAAGGAGATGTTGTAGGAGTTCCACCTGATGCTGTTACATATAAAGGTGATGGTGCTTCTGATTGTAAACCTGAATCTGTTACTAACCAACCTTTTGTTGCATCTACATAAACTAAAGTAACAGCTACGCCTTCTGTTGCTAAAGTTGCATTAAGAGCTTGTCCACCAATATTAGATCCGTTTCTAGCAAGAGTTACATTATTTGTATCAAATGTATTTGCATAATCTTTTACAGCGATTACCGCTCCAGCGTCAGGTGATGCTGGTAGAGTTACTGTAATTGCTCCACTAGTTGTATTTACAAAATATCCTTCGCCAGCTACTGCTGTAAAATCTCCTGTCTTAACTGTTGTATTCCAAGAAGCTGAACCTGTTGCACCAAAGTTTGTTGCTGTACCTTGGTTATTAATTGTTGCACCACTAGGAATTGTGAACGTATCGCCACTATCACCTAGGGTTACTGTTGTGCCCGATCTTGGGCTAATTTTATTTACTTTTACTTCACTCATAATTTTTACCTATTGAAATTTGTACCTTATTATTACTATACCTGATCCACCAGCACCTGAAGCATTTGGATTACCTGCACCTCCACCGCCACCGCCAGTGTTAGCTGTGCCCGCAGTTCCTGCTGGACCACCTCTATAACTTCCTGCTCCACCACCACCTGTTCCTCCTGAACCTCCTGGAGATTGACCTGGGTTTGCATCTGGTGCTCCACCACCACCACCAGCAAAATATCTTGCTCCAGAAACTGGACCTGTTGTTCCATTACAACCACCAAAACCTGAACTTACTACAAAACTACCTATACCACCAGGACCACCAGCATTTGGAGCACCATCTGAACCTACAGCTCCTGCTCCACCACCTCCACCACTATTATTTGGTTGAGGACCAGGTGCTCCACCATTATTTCCTTGAGGCGGACTTACTGGAGGAGTATTACCAGTTCCAATACCTGCTCCTGCTCTTGAACCACCTCCAGAACCACCTGGAGCGTATGGCGCTACTGGAGATGGGTTTGTACCACCTCCACCACCTGTTGATGCAATAGTAGAAAATACTGAATTTGAACCTCTAGATCCTTTACTTCCACCTGGAGCTCCGTGGGCTGTTGAAGCTCCTCCCGCGCCAACTGTTATTGAATAACCTTGAGCTGTTACAGGTAAAGCTGTAGGAGTTGCTAAAGGAGATGTTTGAGGACCTGGCATACAAGTTGAATTAGCTAATCTAAAACCTCCAGCACCAGCACCTCCTCCATTGTCTGCTGCACCTGATCCACCACCAGCTACTACTAAATAATCTACTGAATTTGAACCTAGTGCATTTCCTGCACAAGTAACTGTAAAAGTTCCTGGTCCTGTAAATGTATGAATTTTAAAATCTCCTGAAGTTGTTTCAGTTCCACCACAAGCTGTAACAAAAGCTGGTAATAACCCTGATTGTCCTGTTGATTCAGCTGTATTAATCCAACCTTCTGTTCCATCCACATAAACTAAAGTTATTGATTGACCTTCAGTTTGAGCTACAAAATTAGAAGCTACACCACCTATTTTTTCTGAACCATTTGGAACAATTGTTAAATTATTTGTTTGAAAAGTTCTTGTATAATCTGCTACTGCAACTATTGCTCCAGCAGAACCTGCTGGTAAATTCATATTAAAAGCTCCACCTGAAGTGTTTGCGAAATAACCTTCGCCATTTGCTGCTGTGAATGTAGCTGTCTTAATACTACTTGTTTGCCAATCAACAGTCCCCGTTCTACCAAAACCTGTCTGTGATGCACCACTTGCTAAAGAAATAGTATCGCCACTTGCACCAATAGTAATTGTATTACTATTCTCGTTAATGATGTTTGCACCGCATTGGTTTTGTATGTTGTTTACTTTAATTGTACTTGTCATAATTATTGAAATTTGTACCTTATTATTACTATACCACTTCCACCAGCACCTGAAGAATTATTTCCACCTGCTCCACCTCCGGCTCCAGTGTTAGCCGCTGCAGAAGTTGCTGCTGCTCCACCAGTATAAGGAGTTCCAGCAGTTCCACCACCAGGACCACCTGTTCCTGATGTTCCACTATTTGCATTTCCACCACCACCTCCTGCTCTTATAGTAGGAGTACCATTAATACTTGTTGTAATTCCTGCACCACCATTTCCACCACAAGAACTTGTTCCCTGTGCACCAGCACCACCAGCTCCACCGCCTCCACCACCAGCATTATTGGAGCTTCCGTTAGCTTCATTACTTCTACCACCAGGATTTCCTTGAGAAGGAGTTACAGAAGGAGTGTTACCAAGTCCTGCAGGAGCATTTGATGAAAAAGCATTTCCTCCACCAGATCCTCCAGGTAATCCTGGAGTACTTGAACCAAGCGGATCTCCTTGACTTCTTCCTCCACCACCACCACCTTGTGATGTAATTGTTGAAAAAATTGAATTTGAACCTGAATTACCATCAGAAGAAGAACAACCTTGAACTGCACCACCTGCACCTACTGTTATTGGATAACCTTGTACTGTTAATGTGACTGCGTTTGTTGGTGCATCTGCTACTAAAGGTGATGCTGTAAAATTATCTATTGGGACATTTCTACCTTCTCTAAAACCACCTGCTCCGCCACCACCAACTCCTGCAAATCTAGAACCAGAAGCACCTCCAGCCAATACCATATAGCCTACTGTATTATTTGCAGCAGTACTAGATATTGCAGAAACACAAAAAGTGCCTGGACCTGTGAATGTATGAATTTTAAAATTACCACAAGTTGTTATTGTTCCACCTGTAGCTACTATATTATTATTACCTCTAACATTAGAAGTTGAATCCATAGTATTAATCCAACCTTGTGTTGAATCAACAAATATAAAAGTTACTGATTGACCTTCTGTATTTAAGATTACATCTGCATTAACAGAACCAATTTTATCTGTTCCATTTGGTGAAACAGTTAAATTATTTGTTTGCCAAGTTGCTGCGTAATCTGCAAGAGAGACTATTGCTCCAGCAGATCCTGCTGGTAAGTTAACTGTGAAAGCTCCAGCTGTTGTATTACAAAAGAATCCATCTCCAGACACAGCTGAAAAAGTTGCTGTCTTTGGAGTTGTGTCCCAATCAACTGTTCCTGTTCTTCCAAAACCTGTTTGACTTGCACCTGATGCTAAAGCAATCGTATCACCACTAGCGCCAATAGTAATAGTATTACTATTCTCGTTAATGATGTTTGCACCGCATTGATTTTGTATGTTGTTTACTTTAATTGTACTTGTCATAATTATTGAAATTTGTACCTTATTATTACTATACCTGAACCGCCACCACCTGTAGTTCCACCACCCGATGATCCTCCTCCACCACCACCTGTGTTTGCTGTTCCTGAAGTTTGTCTTGCACCTCCTCCACCTGGTCCACCACTACTTCCTGGTGTTCCTCTACCACCACCACCACCTCTTGTAACTGGACTAGCAGTTATACTACTTGTTGTTCCTGAACCACCTGTTCCTCCTGAACCAGCACTTCCAGCTCCTCCTCCAGAACCTGGATTACCTGAAGATGCGTTTGAACCTGAATTACCTTGAGGCGGACTAACAGGGGGAGTATTACCTGCTGCACCATTACCAGCATTTGCTCCACCACCACCACCTGAACCTCCTGCTGCTCCAGGTGCACCATTATAATATCCTCCTGTGCCACCACCAGCAGATGTTATTGTTGAAAATATTGAATTACTACCACTACCAGGTCCTGGACTATCATTTGGGTGAATACTACTTGTTGCTGGACCACCTCCACCAACTGTTATTGGAAAACCTGTTGCTGTAACTGGTAAAGCTGCAACACAAGCACCTAAAGGAGAAGCTGTATAACAACCAGAAGCTGCTCCAGAGGATTCTCTATATCCCCCTGCTCCACCTCCGCCACCGCCATTAGGGTTTGGACCATCCATATTACCTGAGGCACCACCAGCTAATACTAAATAGTCTACTGTATTTGATCCGGCAGGATTACCTTTACAAGAAACACAAAAAGTTCCTGGTCCTGTGAATGTATGAATTTTAAAATTTCCAGAAGTTGTTATTGTTCCACCTGTAGCAGTTACAAATTTTGCAACATTGGTTACTTCATTACTATTTACAGATTGCCATCCTTTTGTTGCATCTCCATAAATTAAAGTTATTGCAACACCTTCTGTATCTAAAATTAAATCAAAAGTTTGTCCTTCAATAGGTTGACTGTTTCTACCTACAGTACAATTATTAGTATCAAAAGTTTGTGCGTAGTCTTTAATTGCAACGATATCACCAACTGATGGTGATGCTGGGAGTGTTACTGTAATTGCTCCGCTAGTTGTATTTACAAAATATCCTTCACCTGATGTTGCTGTAAAATCTCCAGTTTTAATTGATGTCTGCCAATCAACTGTCCCTGTTCTACCAAAACCTGATTGAGTAGCGCCGGCACCTAAAGTCACAGCTGTGCCTGATCCACCTAAAGTTAAGGTTGAACCACTTTGTTTATCTATTGCATCTACTTCTATTTTTGACATTATACTATTACTAAAGTCCCTGTTACTGTTATTGTTGCAGGAATTGTAATAGGTCCTGCAAGAACTGCACTATCTATTGTTTGCGTACCATCGATCGTGGACGCTTGATTATTTATAAATTCATTTGGAGCC
>WLWG01002715.1_pt1 | contig 13012 bp, 12 predicted proteins | sample 6712871 | NCBI WGS metagenome assembly WLWG01 (sample SAMN12718693, study PRJNA515312) | sponge metagenome | isolation source: marine sponge | host: Mycale hentscheli | place: New Zealand: South Island, Marlborough, Capsize Point | collected 2003-05-01 | reverse complement strand
AAGATAAATATCGACTATGACGAAAATACATATTTCAGACTTTTAGAAGGTGTTTGTATTACAGTTAAGGCCAAGAAAATTAGAGTTAGATTTGCGACGCCATCAAGTGGAAAAAGAGCACGTGGGACATTTGAAATTTTAGATTCTTAAAGCATGTATTGTGAAAAATCATTGGCAATAATTAAGGGGTAATTGGTAGAAGTTTTGTCCTCTAAATTAACAAAGATATATTTGGTAGATGATGATCGAATTGTTTGTCATTCACTTACCTTGATTCTGCAAAAATATGATTATGAGTTGGAGGTATTTAACTCTGCTGAAGCTTTTTTGAAGACACACCCAAAGCCGGAGAATGGGATATTAGTGCTTGATCATAATATGTCAGGAATGACCGGTTTGGAGTTGCAGCGGTATTTAATAGACGAAAATGTAACCATTCCGATCATTTTTATCACTGCGTTGTATGGAACGGTAAATGATACAGCCACTAAAAATGGTGCAATTGGCGTTTTTGAAAAGCCATTTGACCCTAAAGAGCTGGTTGATTTGCTGAGTTCTGTAAGCAAATAAATTATTCAATGGTCATAATGTAATCACTTAAGCTTAATAATACTGTTTGTATAGCATATGTAGTTTGTATAGGCGGTATTTGTATTATTGAACCCTTACTATAGAATCAACTCTAATCTATACATTATTACCACCAAGGCATTGAAAATGTTGATAAAAACCAGCAAGCAAATGGATTTAAAAGAGTCTGACATTACCGACCAAGCGATATATAAGGATCGCCGTAAATTCTTGCAAAAATCAGCATCGATGACTGCCATATCAATGGCACCTTCATTTCTGTGGCCAACCATAGGCTCGGCGGATATCGGATTTGAAAATATCATTAAGAGTGATTTTTCAACCAAAGATGAACTGACGCCCTTAGATGCTATAACAAGTTATAACAATTTTTATGAGTTGGGTTTAGATAAAGGGGACCCAAAACGTAATGCACAGCATCTTAAAGTAAAGCCGTGGAATGTATTAGTTTCAGGTGAGTGTGAAGAAACAGGTGAGTATGATTTAGAAGATTTTATATCACCGGCAAAACTTGAAGAAAGAATTTATCGTTTACGTTGCGTAGAAGCCTGGTCGATGGTGGTGCCATGGGTAGGGGTTGAATTAGGTCCAATATTAAAACGTTTTAAACCAACCTCTAAAGCTAAGTATGTTGAATTTAAAACGATATTAGATCCAGATAATTTGCCTGGGCAAAAACGTCAAGTGTTGGAATGGCCTTACCGAGAAGGCTTACGTATAGATGAGGCGATGCATCCGCTGACTATTTTAGCAGTAGGGCTATATGGTAAAGAATTGCCTAATCAAAACGGTGCGCCGTTACGTTTGGTGGTGCCATGGAAATACGGTTTCAAGAGCATTAAATCGATTGTAAGTATCAATTTTCTTGAAGAGCAGCCTGCTACAAGTTGGAATATTGCAGGACCTAGAGAGTATGGATTTTACTCTAATGTAAATCCTGAGGTTAATCACCCACGTTGGAGTCAAAAACGTGAACGCAGAATTGGGGAATTTTTAAAACGCGAAACATTACCTTTTAATGGCTATACAGATGAAGTGGCTAGCTTATATACAGGAATGGATCTTAAGGAAAATTTCTAATCTAATAATTTTTAAATAAAAAAATAAAACACCCAAAAAATTGTGTTAACGACCCTATCGGGTAAGAGAATCAAGCCCGTACTCTTTATATTACTGCTAGTGCCTTTAGCAATGTTAGCCTATCGCTTCTATTCAGAAGGGTTTGGCGCTAATCCTATTGAAACGATAAATCGATACACAGGCGATTGGGCGTTAAGAATTTTATTACTGACATTAGCATTTTCACCACTGATCAGAATCACACGATGGCATAACATAATTCAATATCGACGCATGGTGGGCTTGTTTGCATTTTTCTATGTTTGTGTGCACTTGTCTTCTTATATTGTATTAGATCAATTTTTTGATTTTAGTGAAATCATTGATGATGTATTTAAACGCCCATTCATCACAGCTGGGTTTTCTGCATTTATATTACTTATTCCACTTGCGGTTACTTCAACTAATAAAATGGTCGAGCGATTACAATATCGTTGGATTCAACTGCATCGAATTATTTATTTAATCGGAATGTTAACCGTATTGCACTTTTGGTGGATGGTGAAGATTGATACGAGAGAACCGATGATTTACGCTATAATTTTAGCGATCCTGCTAGGGTTTCGTTTGGTTTTCTATTTAAAACGTAAAGTTTAACGATAATTTCATACTGTTCATGACGTATTCTCATATAATCGTCATCGACCAAGGTACACACTCTACGCGTGCCATCATCTACAACGCTTCTGGCGAGTCTATTTTCAGATCTCAGCAAGAAATTGATCTTTTTTACCGTGATTCGTTGCATATTGAGCAAGATGGCAAACAAATTCTTGCTTCATGTCAATCAGTATTAACGGATGCGCATAAGTTTATTAATGATAATAAGCTAGAAGGTATTGCAATGGCACTTTCCACGCAACGGTCAACCGTTATTGCTTGGAATGTAAAAACGGGTGAAGCGATAACGCCTGCGTTAAGTTGGTTAGATACACGTACACAAGATGAATTGAAAGAGGTGTCACTAGCAGAAAATGTTATTAAAGAGAAAACCGGGTTACCTTTATCTGCACATTATGGTGCATCCAAATTACAGTGGTTTTTAAAGCATGATGAGCGAGTACAACAGGCTCAATTGGAAAATAATCTTAAATTTGGGCCGCTGGCAGCCTATTTGATTTTTAACTTAGTTGAGCAACAGCCATTGTATGTGGATTATTCTAATGCTCATCGAACCCTATTGTGGAACTTGCAAACTAAATGTTGGGATAACGATTTATTGGAAGCATTTTCTATAGATGAATCAAATTTACCTGAACCTGTGCCAAGTGATTTTGAGTATGGGGAATTAAAGAACTATGGTTATCCATTAGTATTAGTGAATGGAGATCAAAATAGCGCGGTATATGGGTATGGGAAGTTAGCAGAACAAACCACTTTTATAAATATGGGTACAGGTGCATTTGTATTAGCGAACAGTAAACAGCAACCAGTATTAAACACAAAATTGTTGGCTAGTATTACTTATAGTTCTGAACACGAACAAGAATACGCTCTAGAGGGAACGGTGAACGGAGCAGGAGCCGCTATGACTTGGGCTGAGAGTGAATGGAGTATTAGCGATATAGAGTCACTATCTTGGCAAAAGGTTGAGGAAGTGCCTATATTTCTTAATTCAATCGGCGGGTTAGGCTCGCCATTTTGGCGGAGTGATGTGAGTCCACAATTTCTGGATGTAAATAAAAGTCATAATGACTATACAAAAGAACAGTGTATGGCAGCATTGATGGAAAGTATCGTATTTTTATTAATGATTAATATTGAAGAAATGTTTAAGCATGGAGTGGTGACGAATCAATTATTGGTTGCAGGAGGGATGAGCAAAGATAAGCACCTATGCCAGTGTTTAGCTAACGTATCTTCTGTAAGTGTTGTCGTTTCAAACTTCAAAGAAGCCACATCACGCGGTGCAGCCTGGTTAGCTTTGCAACGCCCAGAATGGGGTGTTTTAGAAAGTAAGATATTTAATCCAGTTAACGACAATGCATTGCAACTTCGCTATGGTGAATTTAAATCTGCAATGCAAAGGTTAATACATTGATGAACAGATTAGTTGCACACCGCGGCGATATGTCTACCTATCCCGAGAATAGTATGCTTGCCTTTCAGGCGGCTATAGAACTTGGGTATACGTATATTGAGTTAGACATTCAACTTTCAAAAGATAGGGTTCCAATCGTTATTCATGACGATAATTTAAAAAGAACAACAGGCATTGATAAGAATGCAAAAGATCTCACTGCTGATGAAATAAACCAAATATATCTTAATTCATCTGCACAAAATGAAAATAGAAATGAACTATTAAAGATCAACACGCTCAAGCAAGTAGTTGAGAAGTTAAATATATATTCAAAAATTACAGTTTTTGTTGAAATAAAAAGACAAAGCATAGAACACTTTGGGTTAAGTCAAGTTGTAGATCAAGTATTGGAAGCGCAAATGGGTGCTAAGTTTAATATTGTAATTATTTCCTTTGTGGGGGAGGTTATAGAATATGTAAAAAATGTGCAGTCTTATCCAACAGGGTTTGTTTTAAAAAAATATAATAAAAAATATCTTTTAAAAGCAAAAGAACTTCAGCCAGATTATTTGTTTTGCAATATTAAAAAAATCAATAAGCCTTCTGATTTATGGGACGGTTTATGGAGATGGGTGCTGTATGACATTACCAATCCAAGTTTTGCGTACGAATTATTAGAGCAGGGCGTCGATATGATTGAAACTGGAGATATCAAAAAGCTTAGTGCTTCTGAATATTTTCAGTAAAAAATATGGATTATGATGTAGCAATTATCGGTGGCGGTATTCATGGTGTAGGGGTTGCTCAAGCTGCTGCTGCGCGTGGCTATAAAACGGTTTTGCTAGAGCAATACGACCACCTTGCAGAAGGTACATCATCGCGTTCCAGTAAGCTAATTCACGGCGGATTGCGTTATTTAGAGCAATTCGAGTTTTCTTTAGTGCGCGAATGTTTGTTAGAGCGTAGTTATTTACTTAAAAATGCACCAGATTTAGTCAAACTTACGCCGGTTTATATTCCGATATATAAAAGTTCTAAGCGCTCACCCTGGATGATACGCGCAGGACTTTCTTTATATGCGTTGCTTGGTAATCTCAGTGCCGATGCCCGTTTCAAGAAAGTTAAAAAAAGCCAATGGAATCAGTTGCAAGGCATCAATCAGGAAAATCTACGCGCAGTGTTTCAATATCATGAAGCACAAACGGATGATAGTTTGCTCACCAAGGCTGTTATGAATTCAGCACAACAACACGGTGCAAAACTTATTCTTAATGCAAAAGTCATTAGTATTGATCTAGAAGATAATCAAAGTAAGCTTAATTATGTGAGTAATTCAGGACAACAAACTCTCACTAGTAAGGTTGTTGTAAATGCTGCAGGTCCATGGGCCACTAATATTGTAGATTGTGTGCAACCAAAACAAAAAAATGCACAAGTCGATTTGGTGCAAGGCGCACATATTATCTTGCCAGTACAACTAGACAAAGTAATATTTTATATTGAAAGTCCAAAAGACAAACGACCGATATTTGTGATGCCTTGGTATGGTGAAACGATGATTGGAACAACAGAAAGTATATTTGATGATGATCCTAGTAAAACGCATGCCTTAGCCCAAGAAGTAGAATATCTTCTTGATGCATTTTATTTCTATTTCCCTGAACAAAAAAATAAAAAGCTATCGATTAGTAAAAAGTTTGCAGGATTGCGAGTATTGCCACGTAGCCAAAAAAATGCCAATCAGCGTTCCAGAGAAACAATATATTTACGTGATCGAAAAAACAAGCCACGTTTGTTGTCTATATTTGGTGGTAAGTTAACGTCCTATCGTGCAACTGCAGAACATGTGCTCGCACGGATTGAGTCATCCCTACCTGAATCGAAGCCCCATATTAGAACAAAAGAATTAAAGCTGGCTAAACCAGGCTAGTAAATAATTTAAAGCTTGATAGAAATAAGATATTTAGAGTAACTCTCGCGAATTGATATTTTTTCTTGAGTTGACTGTTTTAATAGCTCTTCGAATACCATTTCGAAGTCTTCTCGTATGATCTTAAAAAATACATCTGACAGAGGGTTTTTTCCTGTAGGCAGGGCAATTACTTTTTGCTTAAATTTAATCGGGAATATATCATTTCCTGAAAATAATACTTTAACTGCGAATACCCAACGCCAATCCCAAGAATAGGGTGCAATAGAGTCCTTCCCGGCATACACCTCCAGCAATTCTCCATCTTTGGCTATATCTTCACTATATATAATAGCTTGATAAGAGTGAGCATTATTTGAACAGATCAATTTTGCCTCAACGATATCTGCTTTTTGCGAGTGAAGACTAAGCTTGTTATATAATGTAGGGTAAAATAATTGCAGAAAGGCTAATAGCTTTGGGTATTGTTTGCTCACATCAGCCATCTATAGATACTGTTCTAATCCAATATATCTATCAACCCGTTATGCGCCCGTAGCTCAGCTGGATAGAGTACCTGGCTTCGAACCAGGTGGTCGGGAGTTCGAATCTCTCCGGGCGCGCCATTGTCTGATTGTGCTGCATTGATGAATTTGTCGATTGATAATGCGCCTTTTTCTCGATGGTTGAATCTGTGAATGCCTGATGGGCATGGCTGGTAACGTTGGCGAGCGCGATCAGAGCATTGCGTAAAATGATTGTCAATTCTAATCCTCCTGTAAATACTAATGGATGAGTAGCCAGGATACTGTGTTGGGTGTTTTATGTGGCACCTTTGTAATCTGTTTTATGTTGTATGGGAGATTGAGATGTTTGGCTGGCTTCAAAAAAGAAATGACTCTAAGAGAGCTCAACAAGAGGAGGTGCATGCATATTTTTTTGAACGATCATTAAGAGAAGATCTCAATAAAATAATGTGCTTAGATGGTTACCCACCTGAATTGGTTGTAACTGAAGTTCTGGATTTTTCCTCATCTGATGTAATAAAAAAGAAAATAAAATCGTGTCAAGACAGCTTATTTTCTAAAAATGAGAGCGGGCAAGCAAAGTCTTATGAGGAAAAATTATCTCTTGTTGAAAAACTTATCATGGAGCTTTGTGATCTCGCTTTAAAAAAAAGGACATTGATTGGCAATAACTTTGTAGTAGAGATTGCTCAGGTCGTTAATATTTTGACGGGTGAAAGCCAAACCCCTCAAAATGAGTTATCAACAATAAGGAAGCTGTGGCCTCACACCCAACCCCAACCAATTACCTTCGAGGTTCATTCTGACTGGTTAGGGAAAACTGAAGCCAACTATCCAGTCGACTGTGAGAATGATCAAAACCTTCATAGTGATTGGGCAAGACTTCAGGAGATTTATTTCAATGGTAAAAAACAGGAGCTTACATCTTCTGAGGCGGTCGAAGAACAGGAGCTTACAGTCGAAGAACAGAAGCTTACATCTTCTGAGACGGTCGAAGAACAGGAGCTTACAGTCAAAAAACTAATTAAAAAAATGGCGACCTTTAACAAAGAAGTAGATAATACGATTGAAAAAAGGCTCCATTGCTTACAACAAAATGGCGGGGATTTTTCACCCGCGAGTCAATTTTTTTATCTATATGGTGCATGGAAAGCAGCCGTAAATACGGGAGGCTATTTAGCTAATGGTTATCAGCTAAAGGACTCAAAGACCTATAAATTTCGGAAAACTAATAATACGTTACAGTGTGCAATAGAAATACAACCTTTCTTTCAATACGATACCGATGCCCTAGTTATTTTTGCCCCAGTCACTTTTGTTGCACAATTTAATCTTGAGCCAGGGAAGTGGGCAATTGAAAAGGTCACTTTCACTTGTTACTACAGAGCAAAGCAAAGTAAAGAAGCGCTTTATGGAAACGTATTCGATAGAGAATGGCTTGAAATTTTTTTCTCATCATTTAAGCCACAGGAGATAAGGAATTCAAAGGGAAGGGATCCAAAGAATGAAGTTCTTCTAAAAGGTAGATGGGATAGCATTATTATGCAAAGGACGGTTGATTTTCAAAACTATCAAAAGCTAAAGAAGGAGGAACCAAGACTCGCCACTCTCCCGCTAGAAAGGCGTATAGATGTAAAATCAAGATTCATCAATGTCTGTTTTCTGGTAGAAAGGTGTACAAATGTAGCTTATGCACACATGTTAAATGTGGCGAATTTAAAAATGGTGCAGTCGCTATTAAGCGTTTACCAAGAGATTGAGTTCACTTCCAAAGACCTGCCATCTTGGTGTCAGATAGTCAGAGAAACAGAACAATTTTCTAGCCTGCCGGTTTTGCATCTTGTAACTGCACTCCCAGAACAAAAATTGGAACCCGGCCATCTATACATGTCCATGGCGTCGTCTGATAACATTAACTTTCGATACTTATCCATGGAAGAAACAGTAGAGGAAGGTTCTTTTTCTACGAAGTCCCTCAGTAAACCTTTACAAGCAGTGATGGCTCAGGTCACCGATGACGATGATATTATCTATGGAGGCGCTTGTTTTACTGAAGATGAATCAAAGGGTGAATTACGAGAGGAAGAGCGTATAACGGATGAAACAGTTCAGCGTGACTTCAATCAAGATCTAGAACAGATACTGCAATTCACAAAATATGGTGAAGCGTGCTCTTTACAGAGCAAAGCACATGATTTTAAATTGTATGTGCGATCACACCCTAACAACTCAGAATATGTCCAAACTTGTTTCCGTTACCATAAAGGAGGGATTGTCGGTAACATGCAATGGTATGTACGGACGATACAGCGATCTCTCGATACTATTAACGACTGTGATTTATCAACGTTAGCGCGTGAGTCTCGTTATATCGATAAAGTGTCTCCTCCTCGTTTCGCGCTTTCGTCTAAACAACAATCTCAGTTATCAAAGTTTATTTTGTGTGGCTACGGATTTCGCATTGTTGCAAAGTTGCCAAGCGAAGAACAATTTGAAGAAGGTGTTGTTTATCTAGTAGCAGGATCATCAAAGGAACAAAAATCAGTCTTGTTTAAATTTAAATATCCATTTGTGAATGACTTTGGTGAAGACTATTTATTTCGAGAAACATCAGATGAAAAACGTTTTTCCATAGATCAACTTTCAGAACCAGTACAACAAGCATTACAGTCAGCAGATGTGAATGGTCATAGTGAGATGGAAGCAAAAGACCAAGCGGTTATAGCCACACGCATCTTGGATCTAACCCACCATCCAGTAGGGCCTTTAGCTTTAATGATTGCTCATGAAGTAGAAAAAGAGTTACGTGCTAAGCATAGAAGTATATTTTCAGCCCTGTTAAGTAGGACGGAAAAAATCGAGGGTGTGAGTGTCAGTCGATTATTTCCTACGGAGGTTGAACCCGTGTTCGAAGCAACCCAGATGCAAAATGATTCAGACTCGAAGGTTGTTAATTCGGAAAACTATAATGAGCATGCAAAAAAATGTTGGCAAATAATACTTTCGCTTATTAACCATATTAAACAGAGTCAATGGTATGAAGTGATTAAAAAGTTTGTTGATGAACAAGTGGAAAAAATAGAGAAGGACGCTAATACAAAGGAAAATTTATCAGAGAGAAAACAAAGCACGGAGACTGATGAAGAACAGACACTTGCTTTTTTCGGAGATTTAGTAACAAAACTACAAGATGAAACACGCACCTTGTCTGACCTAGAGATTATGCGGGTGGAACAAAGCAGCCACAGTGAAAGACCGGGTATGCGGTAGTTGGAATTTGACCTGTGGGTCCTATGATCGTTCTCAACTTCAAGTACGATGGGAATAGCTTAGGCTGCTTGATATTGTGTGCAAAGATCATTTTGATCCCCAGCAATACTTTCGGACACTCGGTTAAGTGAGTAAAATCACTAACCGAGGTACTATATGACAACTAAAAAGACACGTAAGATCCACACTGAAGAGTTCAAACAAGAAGCCGTGAATTTGGGCGCTAAGCAAGGTGTTTCTAGAGCCGCAAAAAAGCTTGGCGTTTATGAATCACAAATCTATGATTGGCGTGGCAAGCTGGCCAAGAAAGCCAGCACTAGCCAAAGAGAAGCAGAGCTTGCAGCAGAAGTGGCAAAGTTTAAACGACAACTGGCCGAACAAGCTGAGGATCTAGCCATTCTAAAAAAGGCGGCTACCTACTTCGCGAAGAACCAAAAATAAAACGGTTTGAGTTTATGCTTGAGCATCAGCACTGCTTCTCTGTGACGCGTATGGCTGCCGTGCTTCGAGTATCGCGAAGTGGGTATTATGATTGGCGTAAAAGTGGTTCTAAACTAAGTGATCGCGCCTTGAAGCAGCAGTTTAGAGATATCAAAATTAGAGAATTTTTCGATGAAAGCAAAGGATGTTATGGCGCTACTCGAATTCAACAAGACCTAATTGAAGATGGCTTACCTGCGACAATAAAAACTATCAGTGACAGCATGCGCAGACAACAGCTCGTTGCAAAAGCGGCAAAGAAGTTTAAGGTGACTACTGATAGTGACCATCAACTTCCCATCGCTGATAACCTGCTGGAACGTGACTTTAGTGCTGAGGCACCCAATCAAAAGTGGGTTCAGGATATTACCTATCTCTGGACCAACGAAGGCTGGCTATATCTGGCTGTGGTCATCGACTTATATTCACGTGCGGTTGTTGGCTGGTCAATGACTAAGTGCATGAAGGCATCCTTAGTGACGGACGCTTTAACCATGGCTATGTTCCGAAGGGGAATGCCAAAAGGCACTATCATCCATAGTGATAGAGGGAGCCAGTATGGCTCACATGCTTATCGAGATTTAGCCAGAGAACATGATTTTAAAGTGAGCATGAGTAGAAAAGGTGACTGCTGGGACAATGCCGTTGCTGAGAGCTTTTTTCATTCTCTAAAGATTGAAGCCATCCAGTATGAGCCAGTTATGACTCGGGCTGAGATGCGCCAAGCTGTATTTGAGTCTATTGATGTTGATTACAACCGTAAAAGAAGACATAGTGCGATTGGCTATACAAGCCCATTCAATTTTGAACTAAAGAACATAGCTTAATTGAGTGTCCAGTATTGCTGCCGGGGATCACAACCTTACATGATTATGAAATTTTTCATGATTAATATCAAAATGAACATCCAAGTCGGAATCGTCCTTATAAAACCATCACCTCATGATTCCATAATTTTTCTAAAAAATATTGCCAGGGCATTATTTGAATCATTAACCTATCGTTGACTTTTAGTTGCCGGGGACGTTGATCTTGTGAGACAACTATGGCTTGTGTATCAGGATGTTCTTCACAAAAAGCAATTAATCCCTTTAAATCTTGTTGATGAACTTGGTTGCTTATCTTTACCTCAATCGCAACACAGGCTTGTTCTAAAATGAAGTCCACTTCCAAACCTGTCTTGGTACGCCAATAATAAATTTCACAGCGTTTACGGCTCAGTCCTCGATAAGCGATCAATTCCATTAGGATGTAGTGCTCAAAACTGTTACCTGCTGCAGTACCTTTCAAAGTAAGGACTTGCTGTTTTGCCAAAAAATTAGCGACACCAACGTCGAATAAATAAAACTTGGGCGTCACTGTAATGAGATCACGTTTTATTTTTTTCCTGTATGGATAAATATAATAGCCAAGTAGCGTATCCATCAAAATTTGATAATAGGATTGCACCGTCGATCTATCAATACCACAGTTACGGGCAATATTATTCATGTTAACCATCTGGCTGTTGGTTAAGCCGGCGACATCAAGGAACCGTGCAAATCCAGGTAAATTTCGCACCAAGCCTTCATTACGTATTTCATCGGTTAAATAAACATCGATGTAAGCTTGTAAGTGATCATGAATGTATGTCGATGATGAAAGATAATGATTTGGAATTAAACCATTTTGCAGTGCGGTTAATAGATCAAAATTAGGTATTTCGCAAAAACTTAATGGGTAGAAATAATAAGGCCATGCACGGCCGCCTAATAAGTTGGTTGACTGTGCTTTTAATTGCCGTGCACTTGAGCCACAGAGAATAAATTGTGCGGGACTATTTTCAATGAGCCAGTGCACTTCATTCAGTAAGTTGGGAATTTTTTGTATTTCATCAATAATAACAGGATGGGCTAATTTAGCTGTTGGCACCGCCAAAATTTCTTCTCTTAACAAATGAGGAGACTTGGTCAAACGAACCATTTCGTGCGTATCGAGCAGATCGTAGTATATTGAATCGGTGTAATGTTGTTTGAGGTACGAAGATTTACCCGTTTGTCTGGCACCCCACAAAAATGCCGATTGTTTCTTAGGTAATGCCATTTTAAGTTGACGTTGAAACATAACTTATCCAAATTAATTTCAACAAATAGTAATACTAAATGCAGTTAATATCAACATTTAGAAATTCCAAGCCAACGAGAGATTATTGCTTGTACGTGTCGTGTTTGCTTTCTAAGTTAAGCCGCTATAGGCAACTGAAATAATTTTTGAGCATGTGATTTCCAGCGAAATTCAGCAAAAGAGAGCACATTTCCATCATGTTCTGTGTCTTTACAGCGTTTTCCTAAAATATTGAACCTGTTATAATGTTCCTTTCATTTTTGTAAGGAACGGGCAATGTCCTATAGTGTTGAATTAAGATTAAAAGCGATATCGGCTTATGAAAAAGGTCTTGGGAGTCAAAAAAAGATAGCGTCGATGTTTCAAATAGGAGTGAGCACTTTTAAAAGATGGGTGAAGAAGAAAAAGAATGGCAAGTCACTCACTCCATCGACAGTTGGTTTAGGTCGCCCTAAAAAAATCACCGAGCAAGGGGTTGCAACGCTCAAAGCATGGGTTGAAAAAAATCCAAGCATTACCTTAAGTGAATTATCAAAAGCTTATTACAAGAAACACAAAGTGAGAGTCAGTCTTTCGATGCTCTGTCGAGAGCTAAAATCTCTGAATTTACGCTATAAAAAGTTAAGCATTCAATCCGAAGAAAAGCTTTCTGAAAAAAATAAAAAAAAGAGAAGCGTACCTGTTAGCGCTCAAGGATGTCCCAGCTAAGAACCTGATATTTATTGACGAGTCTGCTGCTCACCTTCAGATGGCTCCACGTTATGGTCGAGCGTATGGAAGCCAGAGAGCTAATCTTTCAGCGCCTTACCATCGGGGTCATCAAATAACGATGATTGGTGCAATTAGCATCGAGAAAATTGAAGCGGCACTGTATGGTCAATGGGCAACCCATGGTGAGGTGTTCACCCATTTTCTTGAATCGGGGGACAGTATACTTAATTCAATTTTCTGAATCGGGGGACAGTATACTTAATTCAATTTTCATATAAG
>WLWG01002714.1_pt1 | contig 13017 bp, 10 predicted proteins | sample 6712871 | NCBI WGS metagenome assembly WLWG01 (sample SAMN12718693, study PRJNA515312) | sponge metagenome | isolation source: marine sponge | host: Mycale hentscheli | place: New Zealand: South Island, Marlborough, Capsize Point | collected 2003-05-01 | reverse complement strand
ACTTCCTACTATCTTCTACATTCCACTCATTCGTTTGTACCTTCCAATCTGGAATCTCATCTTTAACTGTAAAAGATGGTATGTCCCAAATTAGTCTATTGTTAGGTTGTGCTGCATAATTGCCATCATCTAAAGCAAGTATGTGTGCGCACTTATGTTCGTGCGGTATTTCCGAATGATCGGTATCTAATATATTACTCTCTGGGTGTGCAAAATCAACAGTAAATAAGTAAGCACCACTGTGCCATTTTTTGTCTTTACCAATGTATTTACCGGATTGTCCGTCTAAGATATCCCAAGAATGAACAGCAGGGTAGTAACTGAAAGAATTCCAAAGCTGAAGCTCATCAAGTCGTCTTCGTGGAACTTCCGTTGCCTTAAAACCCCGTTGAATAAACGCGCTAATAGGGAGGCGATAAAATACTGCACCACTCTCCATAATACAGTGAAAGAGTATAGCACGCCCAGTGATAGCTGACAGGCCAAAGATAATACAGTCTTCAACTTCTCCATGATGTTTTTTACAATCATATAAATATTCCCTTCTTATTTGAGCGTAGGTTGCTGGTATGTTTGCATTTAAATAAGCCATAGTTATCCATTAATATCTCCCCATGTTGACCCAGATTCATAGTCAACTTTGTTAGGGACTTCCAAACTAACAGCATTTTCCATAATTTCAATGATTTTATTAGACTGCTCTTTTGATTGTATAGAAATATCTAACTCATCATGAATTTGTATGTGTGGCACAATGCCTTCGTTATATAAATCTACCATAGCTTTTTTTGTCATGTCTGCTGCAGAACCTTGTATCAATTTATTCAAAGCTTTGTATGTAAATGCTCTTCTGATTCTACCTCTGCCATAAGTTCTTTCTGCTTCTTCAAAGTCCATAGGTTTGTGCATACCAAATTGATTTGGTTCCCATTTATTAAATCTACATCTACGTCCTAGTAAGGTACCAATAGATCCTGATGTCTGAGCTGTCTTAGATGTGTAATTCATAAGATCTCTAACAAAAGGTACATTCATATGATAAGTATTAAATAATTCTTCAGCTTCTTGTTTTGTATTTAAACCTAATTCAGCTTGTAGTTTTGCTTTACCCATACCATAGAAAAGACCCAAATTGATCGTCTTGGCTTGTGTTCTAGATATGTTAGCCATATCAGCTACTGTTTGGTGAAAGTCAACACTGTTGTCCTTAAATTTATCTACAATACTTCCAACAGACTCATCAAAACAAATTGGCTCTGTTGTTGCTGCATAGTGCACAACTAATCTTGGTTCTTGTTGACTGTAATCAAAACAACCCCACTTGTGATCCTTCTCTGGAATAAATAAAGATCTAATCATTGGTCCTAATTCTTTATTTCTTGCAGGTATTTGTTGTAAGTTTGGATTAGAATAACTGAATCGTCCTGTAACTGTACCACCTTGATCTGATCTAATAGGATTAATATCTGCGTGTATTCTACCTTTATGTTGATGTTTTAGTATCGTATCTATGAAGGTTGTATGTGCCTTGTTTATTTCTCTAGCTTTTGCTATGTTCTTAACCATCGGATGTTGATGATTGGAAAGGAAGTTTTTTGTAAATGAAGGCGCACCTGTTTTTTCAGTGGTACTATAATCTAAAGACAGCTTGTCAAAAGCTTTGGCAATCGATCTTGCTGCCCATATTTGGACATCTATACCTGTTTCTGCTTTTACTTGGTACATTAATTGCTCTTCTTGTTTACATAGTTGTTGTTTCATTGTATGAGCTTTGTCGACATCAACGCACACCCCTTTAAATTTCATATCAATTAAACATGGAAACAACTGTGTTTCTAAATCAAATATGTTTGTTAAGTTTTGTTTTGTAATTTCTCTAGATAATACTTTGAATAATTCTAATGTTAATTCTGCATCCTTCTCTGCATAAGAACCTACATACATTGCAGGTAGTTTATACATTTCTTTCTTAGGATCTATACCCCAAGACTCTGCAGCTTCTTTCAAAGCTTTCTCATTCTTTACTTCACCAAGATAATCAAAGGATACACTGTTTAGTGAATACCATAATCTATTCTCATCAATCAGTGAGGCCATAACCATTGTATCTATAATGTGACCATTGATAGGTATACCGTATGATTTAATCCAACATACATCGTACATTGCATTGTGAAATATTTTTACAGCATCTGTTGCACAAACTTTTTTAAACCATTCTAAAACAATTCTTTTATCCATATTACCACCACCTTCGTGTGCAATCGGATAATAACCTGACCATCCTTCTACAGCTACAGCAATACCTACAATCTCACCATGACCTTGTATGGCACCAGATCCTTTTGCTTTAAGATCAGGATCTTTTGTTTCTAAGTCAATAGCTATAAATTTTGCGTCAGATAAATTTGGAAAGTTCTCTGGACAATTCCATTCAGTTTGTACGGCAAACATTATTTCTTTTTCCTTTTCATATCTTCCATCTTTTTAATTTCTAATTCGCAATAATGTATTATCTTCTCTAGATCTTCTATACCATTTTTTGTAAGATATCTACATACATATTTCACGACATTACCCTGGAAGAATGAAAGATTATTTTTTGAAATAAATTCATACGGTTGAATGTGAAAAGATTTATAGTGTCGGCCTCCTACCTGCTTATCTTGTGGAAATGCTTGTTTAAATATATCGCTGTTTGTCATATTAGTGGTCCTCCTATGTTATATTGATATTCGTAATCTTGATTGGTTACGAATAATTTTTCCTTTGCTCTTGTTATACCTACAAAGAAAGTTCTGTGCTCAGGATCGGCGCTTCTCTGCGCTGTTTCATAGATGATTCTTTCTAGATCTGTAAATAAAACAACGTTATCACATTCCTCACCTTTTACACTATGTATTGTAGATAATTTTATTCTAGCAGGTTTCATTAGATCATCACCGTTCTTTAGAATCGTTCTAATGTAGTCTTTACTTGTCTCTGGAAAATTTAATGTTTCCCAGCCACCCGCCGCTCGAAGCCCGTGGTGTTCTCTCAGTCCTTCTATATTAATTGAATCAATAGTTTCTAGAGTCTTGCCGCCTGCGTAACCTCGTACTAAATGTCCTTGTTTAACTGTAAGGTAATCCCATAAATCTTTTACTTGATCTTTACTTACAGAGGCACCTTGATTAAGTCTTATCCAAGTTCTATATGCACTTAACATTTTATTAGGTAATAGTTCTTGTGCTTTAGAATCAAATCGTAAATTTAAATCATATAAATGTTCTCGTAATCTCTCCATCATTTTATTTGTTCTAGTTAATATCATCCAGTTTTCTTTCGATAAATCTAAAGAAAAAAAATCTACGTTATAAATAACCTTACCCTCAGCATCTCTTGGCTCCCACTTTTTTTCTAAACGAGTAAACATATGTGGAAAAATAGATTCTGCTAATTTATGTATCTTACGCGGGACTCTACGTGATTGTATTTGTGGATCTAGATGTCCTTTTAAATTAATAAATATATCCGGATCAGCACCTTGAAAGGTATAAATAGTTTGATCATCATCTCCTGCAATATAAGAACGAGAGCATTTACTCTCTATATAAAAAAACATATCCCATTGCAAAGGACTTAGATCTTGGGCTTCGTCGAGGAAGACAGCATGTAGTGGTGGACATTTATCCTCCTCGACAAACTTGGAAATCATATCAGAATACTCAAACATACCTGTTTGTTCTTTGTATGTAACAAGATCTGCATAAACTTGTTCGGTTAACCAAATATCTGCGCTGTAATGTAAGTCAAGTTCAACAGCAGCATCGGCTAGTGATAGCTTTTTATTTCTGGCATATTCTATAATTTTCATGTGAGAGTTTTTATATTGTGGATAACCTGACTCGTTTATATAACTTTCAAACGATAGGTCAGCGCATATATTTGAGAAGTTTTTAAAACCTTTCCACTTCTCCCCTTTTAATAAATAGGCAGAGGTATTTAATTTTAATTCTCTACTACCAAAAGCATGCATTGTACTTACAATAACTTTATCATTTGTAATTCTTTTCTTTGCTTCATTAGCGGCTGCATTACTGAATGCGATATAGGCTATTTGCTCAGGGTTTGTTTTCATTACATTTAATTCATTATCTAAATGCTGCATTAATCTATGAGTTTTCCCTGTTCCAGGAGGACCTGGTATTATTGTTCTATGCAAAAGGTGGCTCCTTCATCTTTGTCTTTCTAACAATAGGTTTGTTTACATCCTGTTGTTTGACGGACAGATAACGAACACTCTTATTATTTATCTTACCTGGTATCTCTTCTGCTCCAAACAAAGTCTCCAACATTCTAGCTGTTTTAGATTTTGTGTAAGTCTTTGTGTCCCAAAGTTTAGTTCTTATTACATATTTCCAAAAGTCTTTAAATTTAAAATAACTAATACCGTCTTCTGTGTATGATAAACCACGTAATATATCTTTCCAATCTTTACCTGGTATCTTCATTGTGTAATCAACCAATATTTCTTTTAGTTGCACATCTATCTTTGTAGATTCAGGAGCTTCTATTGGTATTGTATCTTTTAATAATTTATTAATTGCTTTTCTCCATATTAATTTACCTACTGGAGGCATAGCTTGATTGATCTGTTCTAAACATTTTAGAGAGAATCTATCTGGCTCGTGTAAGTCTTGTGATTCTACTTCTACTTGTTCATCACCTATTGTTACGTAATACAAAGGCGGATCAGAATCATACTTCTGTATCTCTTTTATTTCTGTTTCCGGCACACCATCACCAACACCGTACTCTTGCATTACACATTTTTTAGAATTGCAAAACGATGCAATAGGTTCATCTTTACATTTATAATTATATTCTTTGCCATCAATAGATTTTATTAATGTATCTATTTCTTTTTTATCTAGTGGTGGTTTACAATACGAGTCATTGTATTTAAAAATTCTTATGTCCCAATCTGTATATCTTTTTTTACAATACACACCAAAGTTATACATAGCATTATTTCTTTGGCCATTTGGTATTCCTTGTTTTGCGATTGTAACCAAACATGGTGGCGCACCTTCTAGTAGATTGTCAACAACTTTTTCTTCTTTGATTGTTAAATTAATTAATTGATTTTCTGTAAGTTTTACTTTATCATGCGCTTCAAAAAACTCTTTTAGCGACATCGCTGACCCATCCTCTTTAACTGCGTACCTAGTTGTTAATTCAAAATTGTGATAAGGAAGATTTAAAAAACTACCTGTACCTCCTCTTTGCATATCAACTTTATTTTGTTTTGGAAATATCTCCGCTCTAGAATAACCTAATATAGCTGCCATCTCTATTAATTTATTTCTAAAGACTGCGGCTGGTGCAAATATTTCTGTAAATAAAAATACGTGTGCTCCACCAGATTTTGATCTGCACACCATTAAAGGAAACTTAAATTTTTTTATTTTTCTAATTAACTCTTTATGGTCAAAACCATTATATAAATCTATATCTATACAGGCCCACTTACATTTATTCTCTTCATTAATAGGTATAATACCAAGAGCAGGTTCTTTACCCGCTAAGTGGTCTAGAAACATTTGTGTGCTTGGAGTTTTCTTTATTATAAAAGATTTTGTTTTGTGTTTTCCTCTCTCGTCAAACTCGTCTGTTTTCCTAGTTTGACCATATGCACTAAATGATCCTGAAAAAATATCTATAAATTTATCTATGTCTGTCATGTCCACCAAAAAAATGGGCGACATCTCTGCCGCCCATAATAACTATGCTTTGTTTTTAATGCCTTCGTAGAACTTTTTAGCTCGTTCATACATATTAGCATCTTCTAACATTCCAATTTTCTCTACGTTGTAGCCATACCATTGATTACCTTTACCTGTATTTAATACAGAAGATAATTTATAAATGTGACTAAACGATGGTGGGGTGTAAGGGCCATTCTTACCATCTAAACTAATAGACTTCATCATGGAGTTCCATTTTCTGCTAACTTTACCTTGAGATGAACTCATAGATATCATTGCAGTTTCAGATCCTCTATCACCTACGATAATTACAAAGTGCTGTCCTACAGTTAATATGTAGTTCCCGTTTTGTAATCTATCTTTACCATCAGGTCCTTTGGTAGTCTTTTCAAGAATATCCGAAGTATCAGGATAGATCATTTCAGGTCTACCTGAACCTGTTCCATAATCTGCCCATTCTTGATATTCTAATTTATAGTGGCACGGAATAACTTTTATTCCTGCGTCACCATTATGTAACTGTTTCGTAACAGTATTATACAGCATACCAGGTTCTGCACCTTCAACATAATTTTGATTACGTTTCTGTGCTTCTGCTGATCCGTTCTGTAAAAGTTTTAAGATTGGTGGAGCCAGACTATCTGTCTTCACATTCTCAAAACCTAGTTGTGCATCTGCTTCGAATAACGAAGCTGACGGAAGGTTTTCCTTCTTAGTTGCTACTTGTTTCGCGTCACTCATTTCTAGTTTCTCCTTGTTATTTTAGTTTGGTTACCCTCAAACGGTTTAAATAGCTCAGTCGGAACATCTTGACCATTTTCAAGACGCTCTCTCACTAGAGCTTTCAGAGTCATAGGGTTTACACCAATCTTTTGAACTGGCTCAAACCCTTGACCCTTTGCAAGGTCAGCATATTCTGCCGCCTTGTTATCTTCGCCACGACCAAAGGTAACGGTAATGTCATTTTTAATAACATCACCTAGACCGTTGTTACGAAGCCATGTAAAAGCTGCTCCTTGTTGATCTTTAGGAATAGAGGCGCCATAGATTTTTTTTATTTCTACACTCTCGCCATCCTTCAGCTTTAATTTTGTTATCTGCATATCATCCATCATTGCAGGTATCTCTACTGATGAAACTACTTTTGCTTTCTCTTTTAATTTTTTAAGAGAAGCTTCTGCATTTGTAATCTCATCTTCTAAATCTTTTAATTCCAACACTTTGTCGGATAATCGTTTAGCAGAATCTATCTGCTCAACAGATTGCATTCTATCTTTTTCAAAATCAATTGTCATAACTTTCTCGTTTTCTTATATATAGGTTTTTATATTATTGTCAACCCTTAGAATATAAATTTATTTCTACAGGATAATATATTCTTTCTTGTTTATCCCATTTTAATAAATTGTATTTTCCATTTGTAACATCTGATACTATTGAACAGGCCACACCAATTATGGCAGGATCGCCTGTAAGTAGTAAAAAGTCTTTAATAGTATAATCTTTTAATTTTTGTCTAAGTGTAGTAATTACATAATTAGGACTCAATATAATCTGTGAGTTTTCTGGTAATAAAACTCTTAGTGATCCAAATTGTGTTGCTCCTACGATATTTATTTTAGGAGCACCTTGTTTAGTCCCTGGTATATCTTGTATTACATATACTATTGAAGATTTATCTGTATTTTTTATTTTTTCGTAATCAACCATAAATGCTTTCTTGACATTGTTTAGCACATAATATATATGCTTTCAATAGAAAGTAAAATTATATTATGCATTACAAATATAAAAGCAAGCCTTTTGCTCATCAAAAGAAAGCTCTTGAAATGTCTTGGGACAAAGAAGTTTTCGCATATTTTATGGAGATGGGTACAGGTAAATCAAAGGTCTTAATAGATAATATTGCCATGTTGTATAACGCTGGCAAGATCGATGGCGCATTAATAGTAGCACCCAAAGGTGTGTATAAGAATTGGTTTGACTCTGAGATACCAAACCATATGCCTGATTACATAGAAAAAAAGGTTGGCTTGTGGAGAACAGATCCTAATGCTAAAGATTTAAAACCTTTGTTTCAAACTGGGGCAGAGCTTCACATATTAATTATGAATATAGAAGCCTTTTCAACTAAAAAAGGTATGCAGTTTGCAGAGAAATTTTTAAATAGTCATAAAGTTTTAATGGGTATAGATGAGTCTACTACCATAAAAAACCCTGCAGCAAAACGAACTAAGAATATTATATATTTAAAACAATTTACAAAATATAGAAGAATACTTACAGGTTCACCAGTTACAAAATCACCTCTAGATTTATTTACACAGTGTTATTTTTTAGATCCTTATTTATTAGATCAATCATCCTATTACGTATTTAGAACAAGATATGCAGTATGTAGAAAAATAAATGTGTCAGGTAGATCTGTTGAGATTGTAGTTGGTTATAGAAACCTAGCTGAATTATCAGAGAAGCTAAAACCTTTTTCATATCGTGTATTAAAAGATGATTGTTTAGATCTACCTAAAAAAACATTTATGAAAAGAACAGTAGAACTTACGGATGAACAAAAGAAAGTATATAAACAAATGAAACAGGAAGCCATTGCATTCTTAAATGGTAAAATGGTTACATCCGCAACCGTGATTACACAGCTTATGAGGCTACATCAAATAACTTGCGGTCATTTTAAATCAAATGATGGTGCCGTACAAGATCTTAAGAATAATCGTATTGCAGAACTTATGGACATATTAGAAGAAGTAGAAGGCAAAGCTGTAATATGGGCTCATTACAGGCATGACATAGAAAAAATTGTAGAAGCCATATCAAAAAAATATGGTGAAAATACAGTTGTTACATACTTTGGTGATACAAGCACTGATGATAGACAAAAAGCTATTAAAAAAATACAAGATAAAGAATCACCAGTTAGATTTATAGTTGGCACACCGCAGACAGGTGGTTATGGTATTACACTTACAGGTGCTTCAACAATGATTTATTACTCTAATGGTTATGACCTTGAAAAAAGAATGCAATCAGAAGCAAGAATAGATCGTATAGGTCAAGAAAAACCCATGACTTATATTGATATTATGGCTGAAGATACTATTGATGACAAGATTGTAAAATCATTACGTAACAAAGTTAATATTGCTACAGAGATAATGGGTGAAGAATTAAAAGCTTGGATCTAAAGTTTTTGTAAGAGAACTAAAATAACACCACCCATACCTGTGATAACTGCTCCCATAGACACTAATAATATTCTTTCTACTCTGGTAATTTGTGATTCTAATTTATGAATTTTGTCGTGAGTTTGTTTCTGCATAATTCTGCAGAGTTTTTCATGTGAGTCTATTCGTTGTAGTGCGTTGTCCTTAGTCATTATGAATAATCACTAAACGTTGACGCGTCATTAGTTGATGAGCCAAACGTTCCCCCTGTATCAGAATCATAACTACTACCACCAACAGTACCAGGATCATTTGATGTTGGTAGATCAACTTCAACATTACCTGAAGATCTAGATGCTAAAGTTTTATTTAATCCAAAAGGTAATTTTCCTTTATCAGCTAAAGCTTGTAGGTTCATTGCTATACCTACGGGCGGTGCAAATAGTGTCGCTAATGTTCTTGTAATAAGACCTGGTGGTTTTGCTCCTACAGGAAGATCTATTCTATTTATGCCTCCCGATTCACTGCCACTGTCTTCAATTATGTTTGGTACATTCATTATACCCCCAGTTACAGTTTGGTCTGTCATACCTCCAAAGCCTTGAGATTCTAAAAAAGCAAGTATTTCTTCTTCTGAAGCACTGGGGTTTAGGTTTGTGTAATAAGTTCTTAAAAATTGTTCCATTATGTTAGTCCTCTATCTCTGAGTTTAATCATCTTCTCCTCTTCCGATAATAAAGCAGTTTCAACAGGTGTCAACCCGGTTTGCATAACATTCGGTGTAGTTTGCGTTACGGAGACGTTAGGCATAGGTGTTTCTGGTAATGGTGGCACCATGCTAGTATCAGCCTCTGGTAATAAATACTTCTCTACATCAATGTTAAAGTCTTGGTTTAGTTTTAATTTAGACATGTCTTTTCTCATTTTTTCTAGTTTTTTTAACACTTTATTGTTCAAAGGATTTGGTATGTTTTTTTCTTCTGACTCTTTTGCATACGCTGCTATAACATCTGTACTAACGCTAAATGGATCAAACCTATTATTTTCTACAAATCCATAAAGTCTCATAGCATTTCTATCACTAAACTCTTCTGCTATTTTTTTGTCTCTCATACCTAAAACTTTTACAGAATCATATAGTCTTCTCATTTTACTGTATGTTTCGTACCTTTGTTTGTTTGCTTTAACAAATTGTTTAATAATTATATTATCGTCTTTAACAGGATCTCCTGTTCTTGTGTCAGCAAAAATTAAATTACGTTCACTACGTGTGTCTCTGTTAAATTCTTGTATTCTAAAGTTAAGAGTTTTTTCAAGATTAACGGGTACTTTTCTAAATCCAAACAGTCCCATAAGCTCATCAGGTATTTCATATTTTGTACCTTTTACAGTTTGATCAGTTAACGCTTTGTATAATCTTATTAGCTGTTCCCTAGATCCAGGTGATAGTTCTTTAGCTGCATATTCTATCGCCGCTGCATACTTATCTCCTGGCTCATCTCTTTCGTTCCATATTTGTCTACCCTCTTTTGTTCTTCCTTTTCTAGCAAATATGTCTAATACAGTTCCTATCCAAATTGATTCTTGAATAAAAGGCTGAAAGACTTTACCTGTAGACTTTACAATACCATCTAAAAGTTGTGGCACTAAAGGTTGATCTGGGTTTCTTTGCACTTGAGATAAGGTAGTTTGCACAGGTTCAATCATCGTGTCATAAAAAAATCCGTGACTAAAATCTATGTATTTATATTTACCATCTTCATATACAGGTAAAATAGTATTATCTTCTGACCATGTGGGTAATACTTCTCTAAGAGCATTAACTTGATCTCTAGTAATACCATATAAAAATCTAAATGCTTCTGTTGCTATAACTGGTATTGCAGCGTACGTAGAAGCTTGACCAACCAAACTGTTGTAACCAATTTGTTTTCTAACAGGATCTTTAATTTCTTTTAATGCTCTAACAGTTGTGTTTACACCTGTTCTATATATTTCCGCTGGGAAAGCAGCGAAACTTCCAAGTGGAGATCGTCTAATACCTTTTACAAAGTCAGAAACGTATGCGTAGTTTGGCACAGTTTCTCTTACAATCTGTGCTGCTTCTTTCATTAGTGTAAGATCTGCTGGTTTAGTTGCTTGAGTTACAACTTTACCATTTATATCTTTAATACCTTTTTTAATTGCAACATTAAACGCATTATCTAATTTATAAAACTCAGCTAAAAAATTATACACTCTAAACAAATCATCTTCTGCTGTATATAAATCTTGTGCAACATCATACAGTCTTTTAAATTTACGTGTGCCTGTGTTTAATATTTTATTAAACCATTTATCCGTTGTCATATTAGCTGTTCTTAATTGTGTAATATCAGAAAAAATACCTTCAAGTTCTCTAGCTACAATGTTTTGATTGGTAACACCTTCTTCTAATAAAAATCTATATAATGCTTGATCTACAGGTTGGTTTCTAAATTTAGGATTACCTGTCATTCTGTACAACAATTGTGGTTGCACCGATCTTTTAGATCTAGCTAAAAAATCTACAATTTTTCCAGGTGGTATTAATATGTTTCCTCTGTGTATTGTTGTAAACATTGAAGAGAAAAAGTTTCTAGCGTGTGTGAAAGGACCTAAAATAGTTTTTGCAGCTTGTGATAAACCTTTTGGTATTAACATCAAAGCTCTATAGATCGCACTTCTAGTAAGTGCACTACCAACCACGGCGTCACCTACTCTAATAGCTTCACCATACGGAACTGTTGTAAAGTATCCATCTAACGGACTTTTATAAATAGTATCAGGTAAAGCTGTTTTTAAACTTAATGGTACTTTTGCTATTTCTTGATTAGGTAAATTTATAACAGCGTCATTGTAATTTTTAAAAAATATAGGTCTACCTAATTGACCTTTAAGAATATCAGGATTGCCTTGTTTTAAAGCTGCAGCTATTCTGTTACTGTCATCTAATAGTGTTTGATAAAATTTATCTCTTGCAATAGTTTCACCTAGTTCGGATGCTACAGCATAAATACCTTTTTGTGCATTTCTATACTCACCAAATAATTTTTTAAATGCATTAAGATCAGATTCTTTTTGTATAAGGCCTCCTGTACCATCAGGTTTAAATTTACCTGTAGTAATATACTTACCCATGTTAACTCTTTGCACTGCTTTATCTGCTAATGCACTTTGTTCTCCAATATCAAATACTAAAGCACCTGTTGTTTTATCTTTAAATGCATTCTTAGTTATATCAGTTACTAATTTGTTAGCAGTAGAGTCATCTAAACTCTTACCATTTGCTCTTGCATATTTTTGTAAGATCTGTGCAACTTCTTTTATATCTTCAGCTACAGGTCTATATCCGTTAAATAAACCTCTGTTGTCATCTATAATTTTATAATCTACAGTAAGTTGATTTTTTATTCTTTCATTTAATATTTTGTTTAATTTTTCTGTGCCTGCTACAACATTTTTACTTGCACTAATTAATGATTTTAACCCTGCTGTAGTGTTTCTAAAAGATGTAGAATCTTTAATAATTTTATTTACAGAGCCTTTAGATACACCTAATTTATCCATAGATTCTCTAAATGTTTTTAAAACTTTATTAGAAAAACCAGGAAAAGCTATCGACTTACCTTTTACAACATCATCTGTAGATTTAAACATAAACTCAGATATAAGTTTTGACATGGCATCTGGATCTTTTAATGCTTGAGCCGCGCCACTCGTTTCTTTTGATATAGCTCTTATCGTATCATCAAAGTCTGCAGCAGCATCTTTTGCTAATACTTTTATAGCAGATTTTTTACCTTCTAATTTTTGTATGCCATCAAATAATTCTTGTGTCTTATTACTTCTAGATCTAAACGGTCGACCAACAAATCTGTCCACCCATCTCTCTATCATACTATCACTGTATGCAAGATCTTTACCTTTTTGTAAAATAAGTTTACCAATTTTACCTGTGCCTACTACAGCAGGTATAATAGGAAATCCTAACTCTGCACCAAACTTTAATCTATTTAGTAATTGTCTTTGTGCATCTTCAGCGCCTTGTTCTCTTTGATTTCTATCTA
>WLWG01002712.1_pt1 | contig 13018 bp, 11 predicted proteins | sample 6712871 | NCBI WGS metagenome assembly WLWG01 (sample SAMN12718693, study PRJNA515312) | sponge metagenome | isolation source: marine sponge | host: Mycale hentscheli | place: New Zealand: South Island, Marlborough, Capsize Point | collected 2003-05-01 | reverse complement strand
TGACCCGCAGTTAACGGGTTCGAGAACAGCATTATTAACTAGTGTAGATAAATTAGGAGCAGGTCTTGCTTCACAATTAAGAAACTATACAGGTTTAGATACATCTAAATATGCACCAGAAATTGCAGATCAAACTGCTTTACAAAAAGGTTTAGCTGCACAAGCTCAAGGTTTAGGTGCTTTAGTTGGACCAGGTATGGAATTACCAGCAGGAGTACAAGCTGGATCTATCGAGGCATACATGTCTCCTTACCAACAACAAGTTATAGACGCATCCCTTGCAGAGTTTGATAGAAACGCTGCTATACAAAATCAAGGTTTAAGAGATCAAGCTATTCAAATGGGAGCTTATGGTGGTGGTAGAGAAGGTGTAATGGCCGCGGAAGCTTTAAAAAATCAAGGACTGAACAGAACACAACTACAAGCACAATTATTAAATCAAGGATTCCAACAAGCACAAGCCGCAAGAGCTGGAGACTTAGAAGCTCAACAAGGATTAGGTACTTACCAACAACAAATAGGTCAAGCTGATCAAGGTTACCAACAAGCAATTAAAGATGCTAATCAAATTGCAGCTAGAGAAGCACAGTTCCAACCATTTACACAAATAGGTTTAATTGGACAACAGCTATCACAGCTAACTCCAGGAACAATGCCGATTTCAACTACAACTACAACACCAACACCAGCGGCACCAGTTAGTCCACTATCTCAATTTATTGGTGGAGCAGGAGCTATCGGTGGTTTACTTGGAAAATTAACAGGGTAATTAATGAGTAGAATTTTAAGACGACCAATGTTTAGAGGCGGCGGAAAAGTTTCTAGTTATGGAAATGGTATCGCGTCGGGTATGGGTTATGCCGGTGGTGGTAGAGTTAATTTAAATGTAGGCGGAAGTCCGTTTGGTGCACCAATTATAAAAGTACCTCAAGCAACACCTGCAAATACAGGTGGACAACTTTTAAATAAAAACGTAGGTAGAATGAGTGGTATAGCTCAAAAAGGTGCTAACTTACTTAAAAGCCCAGCTTTTAGTGAAGCAGGTATTATGAATGCAATTAAAAATTATGGTCCTAAAGCTATTAATGCAGTTAAAGGATTAGGTGGTGCAGCTATTTCTAGATTCCCTGCTATTTCTTTTGGTTTAGCTGGAGAATATTTAACAAGACCACAAGATGTAGATAAAGCAATCTATCAACAAGAAGGTTATGGTCCAATCGAAGGTAGAATAAGACAAGTATTAGATCCTACATACATGTCAAAAATGAGAAAAGTATATGAACAAGGATACAACGAAGATGGTCAACTCAATGCTTTAATAAATCAACAGATAGAAGACAACAAAGATAAAGATCCTGCTTTAGATGCAGCAGAAGAAAATCCTAATAAAGAAATTACTGTTGATACTAAAACAGGAGATCCAGTTCTAACTAAAAAAGAAAGATTAGATAAAAAAGCTAAAGAGTATGAAGAACTTTTAGGTGCAGGTATTAAAAGAGATTCTATTTTTGATGCAATGATTGAAGGTGGTACAAGATTATACGAAGGTGAAGGAGCAGCATCTGCAATCAGAGCAGCTAACAAAGCACTAGACCCTATACAAAATATTAAAACAGCTTCTAGAAAACTTGCACTAGAAGAAGACATAGCAATTAGAAAAGCATTAGCTTTAGATAAAACTAAAAGAACAGCAACATCTGACATGATTGCTTTAGGTAAAGCATCAGGAAAATCAGACGCTGAAATTTATAGAGATCTTATTAAAAATAAAGAAGATTCTAAAGCTGATTATATTAAAGCATCTGGTGGTAATACAACAACAGGTTTAACCTTATGGGCTAAAGATAATATACCTGATCTTAAATCATTAGTAGATAAAAAAACTGATCCCGCAACATTAGAAGATGGAAAACATTACATTCCAGAACTCTTTACTGTAATAACTATTAAAGATAAAGTAATCGTAAAGAAAGAAAGATTAAGATAACCCAAGGAGTTAAATGGCTACTATCGAAGAACTTTTGTCATCGAGTACTCAAGGGGCCGATTCAGGTTTAAGTATTGAAGATCAACTTAATGACAGTCCCAGTAACATTGGTACATTTATGGCTGGTATTGGTTCAGGTTTTTTTAAAATACCTGAAGGTATAGTATCTCTTGGTGCAACATTAATTGATTTAGGAGCGGGGACCGATACAGCAACAGAGGTAGAAGAAATGTTTGCTGCTATAAATCCTTTTGATGAATACGCACAACAAACTACAGCAGGAAGAGTATCAGAATTATTAGTTAACCTAGCGGTGCCTGCAGGACTAGCAGCAAAGACAGCAGGCAGATTAGCTGATACAGCTTTAGCCGCTAAAAAAGGTGGTAAGTATTTAAAGTTTGGTGCACAAGCAGGAGCAGCGGGTGTGGCAGATGCTATAGCTATAGCGGACGTAGAAGAAGCAGGAACTCTTGGAGATCTAGTAGGAGGTATTACTGCAATAGATAGAGAATCAGATAACCCACAAACAGAATTATTAAACAGATTAAAATTTGGAACTGAAGGTGCATTGTTTACAGCAGGTTTAAGTGGTTTGTTTACTGCAGGTAAAAGATTAGCAACAGAAGGAAAAAATTTAAGATTTAGTAATAGTAAATTTAATAGAATGTTAGATAAATTTGGTTCTAAGTTTAGAGCTAGAGCTGGTAAGACACAAGAATTTTTTGATGCAGAAACTGCATCTATAGGTGAAAGAGCTGCAGATGTTAACATTGCAGAGAACGTTGGTTTTACAATTCAAAAACAAATGGATAAAATTTTTCCAAAGATAAAAAGAGTTGGAGATCAAATGCCCGATGTAACTAGAACAAAATTAACTGAAGAAATGGGTGACGTATTATTATCTGGTAATCCTATTGTAAATGAAACTGGTCAGGTTATTTTTGGTAAGATGGATGATGCGGTTGCAGGTCCTTTAAGAAATAAATTACTAGCTAAAGGTATGGCTCCAGAAGCTGTTGATGAAGTTTTTGAAGAACTAACTAGAATTAGAGGAACGTGGGGTACATTGTTTTCTGGTTTAGGACAAAGAATGGATCCTACAAGTTTAGATAAATTTAAAGGTGTAATGAAAGATAAATGGAAAGATTATCTTGGTGCTAACTATAGATTGTTTCAAAATGATTCTATGATTCCTGCGTTAAATTACAAACCCGCAACAGAAGCAGTAGATAAACTTAAACAAGTATTTATGGATGCTAAACCTGGACTAGGTTCTGTTGAAGCAGAAAATTTAGTAGCGGATGTATATAAAAATGCAACCTTACCTGCTGGTTTTAAACTAGATAAATCAACAGATGTAATATTTAACTTACCTGATTTTGTAGCAAAAACTGTATTAGATGATGCAGTTAATTTTAAAGGTATAGCTAACATGTCAGAACTTAAACCAGAGTTTAAACAATTGTTTGGAGAACTATTTGGTAAAGATAAAAGTGCATTACAAATGATTTTAAATGGTACTAACAAACTATCTATGATTACAAGACGTAATCAATTTTTAGATAATTTAGTTATGGAATCTAATGAACAAGCAACTAAACTCGCAGCGGGTACGGCTACAGGAACTAGACCAATGTTAGTTAATAGTAGAGAAGATGCTATAAAATATTTTGGTGATGACTTTAGACAAATTAATATGGACCCAGGTAAAAAATTATCTGCAGGTGGTGTTGATTTAAAAAGATTGGGTGAAATAGAAGGATCATCTGATCAAATAGCACAAGGAATTACCAATCCATTAAATGGTAAATTTGCAATCAATGGTATTGCAGATGCACTTGAGACTACATCAAAAGACTTAGGAGCTAAAGGTATGGTTGGTAAGATGTATGAAAACTTTATTTTATATCCTAAAGCTACATCACAGATAGCTAAAACAATTTTATCACCTATTACTCACGTTAGAAACTTTTTATCTGCTAGCGCATTTGCAACAGCAAATGGTGTTATACCTAATGCTGCAGCTATTAAACAGGCTTATGGTGCATTACAAACAGGATTAAAAGGTACAAGACAACAAAATGAATTATATCAAAAACTATTAAGACTTGGTGTTGTAAACTCACAAGTACAGGTAGGAGATCTAACTAAATTATTAGAAGATGTTAAGTTTGGTGAAACTATGAATTCATACAATGGTTTAGATAAATTGTTAAAACCATTTAAAAAAGGATTTAAAACATCGCAAGATTTGTATACAGCTGAAGATGACTTTTGGAAAATTGCCTCATGGGCTACAGAGTCTAAAAGATTAGAAGATGCTTTTGCTAAGAAAGGTTTAGTAAGAGGTAGTTTTTTTAAAAATGCAGCTGGTGAGAATGTAAAATTAACTCAAGATTATTTTGAAAAAGAAGCAGCTAACATAGTTAAAAATAATATACCTAACTATTCTTATGTATCAGACTTTGTAAAAGGTTTAAGAAAAATGCCAGTAGGTAACTTTGTATCTTTCCCTGCAGAAATTATGAGAACAAGCACTAACATTGTTAAACGTGCATTAGATGAAATTAGTTATACAGCAACTCTTACAGACGGAACTACAATTAATCCACTTGCTAATATTGGTTACACAAGATTAGCAGGAATGGCAGCTACTACATTAGCTGTACCTTATGCAGCAGTAGAAGGAGCTAAAGCATTATACAATGTTACTGAAGATGAAATGGATGCAATGAGAAGATATGTAGCTGACTGGTCTAAAAATTCTACACTAATTCCATTAAGAGATAAAGAAACTGGTAAATTAAAATACGTAGATTTTTCTCACATGAATGCATATGATACAATTACAAGACCATTACAAACTGTATTAAACAGAGTAGGTCAAGGTGAAACTGATAATGATGGTATGCTTGATGATTTTATTTTAGGTTTAATTGATTCAACAAAAGAATTAGGAATGCCTTTTATATCAGAATCTATTTGGACTGAAGCTTTAACAGACATTACTATTAGAGGAGGTAAAACTCCAGAAGGTTATCAAGTTTGGAATCCTGAAGATACAATAGGTGGTAAAGTTTCTTCTATGGTGGGACATCTTGTTGAATCACAAGCACCATTTAACTACAAACAATTAAACAGAATGAGATTAGCATCTAAACCTATTGATGATGCTGGTAGGTTTGATGAAAGAGGAAATGAATTTGAATTAGGTAATGAACTTGCGGGTATTGCAGGTTTAAGAGCTATAGATATTAACCCAGCTAATGGATTAACTTATAAAATTTCTGAGTTACAAAAAAGAGAAAGACTTGCAAAAGATTTATTTAAAAGACCTTCACTAAAAGGTGGAGTAGTTACACCAGAAGAAATTGTGGATGCTTATATAAATGCTAACAGAGCTTTGTTTGCAGCTAAAAGTGACTTTATGAAAGACTATGATGCAGCACAAGTTTTAGGAATTAGTGCTAGTGAACTTGATGATAAAATGGGTAGAGTATCTATAAGAGAAAGAAATGCTATAGAGCAAGGAGAGTTTAGACCTTACATTCCATCTGCAGATATTATAAATAAATTTGAAGAAAATGCTTTACGATTAGGAGTTCCTAATCCATATTTTGAAGCAGAACCTATTATTGATGGCATTAGAAACTTAATAGAAATAGCCCCTCTTTCATTAGAAGGTTTACCTGCAATAGAAAATCCATTTAGAACTGATGAAACACAAGTTAATTTAGATTCTATTGCTAATTTAAATACAATAGGTGGACAACTAACAGGTGGTGATTTACTAGCGGGAGTAAGAGTTCCTAACACAGGAGAGCTACCTTTTGATCAACTAAAAACTAACCAACAAAAAATTGCTAAAGGACAAGGCATCTTTAAAGATGATATAACCTTCGGCGGATAACCCTATGGCTATAGAACCAAAAACAACAAGAGAACACATCATATCTTTATACGGACATATGACTGGAATTAAAAAAGACATTGCTAAAAATAAGCAAGACTTAAAACATATTCACGAAGACGTCGAGAAATTGGGCGGAAAGATAGACAAGTTCTATTGGGTTCTCTTAGTAGCTGCGGGCACAACTACACTCTTCGTGATAGATTTATTTTTTAAATAGGAGGAAATATGCAACTTAGTCGTAACTTCAGTCTTCAAGAACTTATTAAATCAGACACAGCCATACGTAAAGGTATTGATAACAATCCTAATTCTGATCAAATAGAAAAATTAAAATTACTTTGTGAAAATATTTTACAGCCAGTGCGGGACCATTTCGGCAGAGTTAAGATAACTAGCGGCTATCGTTCACCTGAGTTGTGTACAGCCATTGGCAGCTCTGTAAATTCACAACATGCTAAAGCCGAGGCCGCAGATTTCGAATGTGTAGGCGTTGACAACGCAGAACTTGCTGACTGGATACATAGAGAACTGAGCTATGATCAATTGATCGTCGAGTACTATACGCCTGGCGAACCCAACTCGGGATGGATACACTGTAGCTGGATCGCGGAACAACCTAGAGCTAGTTTTTTATGGGCTTATAAATCAGAAGGTAAAACAAAGTACAAACCTATTCTTGGCAAAGCAAAAGATTTAGTATAAACACCTCCAATGGAGAACAGTTTATTAGTACACAAACATTTAATTGTTAGAGCAGAAGTTTCACGTCCACCTATGGATGAAGAACAACTTACTGAATGGATGAAAGAATTTGTGGATTCTATAAATATGAAAATATTTATGGGTCCTTATGTTAAGTACTGTTCAATGCCAGGAAACCGTGGCATCACAGCCGTTGCAATTATTGAAACTTCACACATCGCTATGCATATATGGGATGAAGTTAATCCTGCACTAATGCAGTTTGATGTTTATAGTTGTGGAGAGTTTGACGTAGATAAAATCTGTAACAAAATTAAAAAAGATTTTGATACAAAGAAAATAGAATACAAGTTTTTGAATCGCGAAACGGGATTAGTGGATTTGTAATTTTCAGCAAAAATACTTTTGTCTTAGAAAATCCTATCTACACATACAGCCTATAAAATTACCAGAGCCATCATTCATTATATGTAAGTTTAAAGTGTCGACATATCCTGTTAATTTTATTCTAAGTATGTCACATAAATCAAAACAATCTATTTCTGAAGTTATAACTATACCTTCCATTAATTTTTTTGTAACAGGTATCAATTGATACAGACCATCATTTAATATAATTAAATCCATTCTCTCCAATCTTCATCCATAATTTCATTAGCAATATTCATTTTCTTACGCAATGCTTTTACTATCTTTTCATCTACAGTTTTTGGTGCTATAAAGTCGACATATGTTACCGACTTCGTTTGACCTATTCTGTGTGCTCTGTCTTCTGACTGTAGTCTTTTTTCTAAGTCATATCCATTAGAGTAATAAACAACTGTATTTGCACAAGTAAGTGTAATACCATATCCACCAGTCTGAGGATTACCTATAAAAAATCTAGCTTTAGAATCTGGATCTTGAAACTTTTTTATATTTTCTTGACGTTGTTCTGCCGGAATAGCGCCATAATATTGTACTATAGAGTCTTCTCCAAATTCATCACTAATAACTTTTACTATATTCTCTATGTCATAAACATAGTTAGCCCATATAATTACTTTACCTTCTACCTCTTCTAGTAAATTAACTAATTCTTTTAGTCTGTTGTTTTTAATTTCTGTAATAGTGCCATCATCATTTCGTAAATGACCACACGTAATTTGATGCAAACGCATCATTTGTGTAAGTACGTGAGGAGCTGTAGCCATCTTGCCTTTTAGTAGAGCGAGGGCCGCGGATTTCATGGTAGAATAAGCTTTGCTTTGTTCATCTGTAAGATCAACTTCACGTCTAATATAGACTTTATCAGGTAAATCTAGACAGTCATCTTTAAGCACACGATAAGAAAAACCTTTTAGTTTATCAGCTAATTCATCTAGTCTTTTATAACTACCTATTAATTGTACTCTTCGACCTCCAAAATTTCTATCAATCATATTTGCATATCTATTTCTAAATGCATAAAACGAATCATAACCAAGTAAATAAGAATTTAAAAAACCACATTGAGTATATAAATCTAAAGGTGATTTAGTTACAGGAGAACCAGTAAGAATACGTCTGTATGTAGCTTCTTTACCTAAAGCTAAAATAGATTTAGTTCTTTTAGCACTTGGATTTTTGATTGTAGTAGACTCATCAATTGCTAGCATTGTTTTATGACAACGCATAAATTTAGCTGCAAAGTCTAATCCTTTTTTAGTACTTAACGCTTCAACATTTATAATTAGGATGTGAAGGTCATGTCCAGTTTCGAATAATGTTTGATACTCTTTATCCTTTGTTTTAGATGTTAAAGCAGTCCACAATACCATCTTGGGTTGTATGTGACTAGCTAAATGATTTGGAATTTCTTGTGAAAACCAGTTTCTATAAACACCTTTTGGTGCTACAATAACGGCCCCATTAATTTTACCTTTGTCATAAAGCATAGCCATATTATCAACTAATACTTTTGATTTACCTGTACCCATTTCCATAAAATAACCATACTCAGTTTTATCCCATGATTTTTCTAACGCAGTTAATTGATGTGCGTAAGGCTTAGTCTTAAATTTATAATTCATAATTAATTTCTACTTTCTAGTTGACAATTATATAAATACTATTATATCTTCTGTCAAGAGAAATTAGAAATAGAAATGAAAAATAAAATATTTGAATTATATAAACCAGATTCTTTAAAAGAATTTTTAGACTTTTATAAAAATAATCCTGATGAAAAATTTGTTTATGTTGCACAACAACCACCAAGACACATTAATATTTTAAGTGCGTCTGATTTTGGTTATTTAGTTTTTTGTCTACCTAATAGTGGACCAGAATCACAAGCAATATATTCAACACAACCTTTCGTAAGAAAGATGAAAAAAAATTTACAGGATTTTAGACAACAAGATTATTTATTAGCAATAGGAGATCCTATTATAATTGGGATTTGCAATATTGTTATAAGTGATGTAACAAACGGAAAGTTTAATGTTCTTAAATGGGAGAGAAACGAAAGTAGATACTACCCATTAGAAGTAGACTTTTATAACTAGAAAGTAGAAATATGAGTGAAGTAAATGACATGATGTTAAAAGATTCAAATGATCTTTTAGACAACATAGAAATAACAACTATAGCTGCAGAGTGTGTAAAGCTTAAACAAAAAGAAGATGAAATTGCAGCATTAGAAGAAAAATTAAAAACTAAAAAAGCAGAAGCAGATGATATAGGTTCTAGAGTAATACCAGAACTATTAGCTGAACAAGGTTTATCAGAAATTAAATTAGCTGATGGATCTAAAGTATCTGTTAAAAAAGAATTCAGAGCTACAATTCCTAAAGATGAATTGAGAAGAGAACAAGCTCTACAATGGCTTCGTGACCAAGGATTAGGTGACATTATTAAAAACAATGTGACTGTGTCTTTTGGTAAAGGAGAAGATGACAAGGCGGAGCAATTGCTTAACCTTGCAGCTGAAAATGGTTTTGAACCACAACAGAAATCTGATGTGGCTTGGAATACATTAACAGCTCTATATCAGGAGCGTGTACAGGCCGGCCTGGACATGCCTTCTGATAGCTTTAGTCTATGGATTAAAGATAAAACTAAAATAAGCCGGAAATAACTAATGGAGAATGTGTAATGAGTAATGAAGTAATGAAAAAAGACACCGGATCAGTAGCATTATTTGGTGATGATCTGCAAAAAGGTTTTGAAAATATGACGCAAGAAGATATGGCGTTACCATTTGTCAGAATCTTAGGACAACTATCACCGCAGGTAACTGAAGGTGATGCGAAGTATATAGAAGGTGCTAAACCAGGCATGATCTATAATACTGTTACCAGCGAGTGTTTCGATGGTAAAAAAGGTATCAAGGTTATTCCTTGTTATTACAAAAAGGATTATCCAGAATGGTCTGACAGAGGTGATGGTCCAGGTGCTCCTGTAGGAGTTCACCTACCACACAGTCCAGTAATCCAAACAGGTAAGAGAGATGGATCTAAAATTAGATTACCAAATGGTAACTATTTAGAAGAAACAGCTTCTTATTATGTACTGGTTGAAACAAAAGCAGGTGGGATGACACCAGCGTTGATTACTATGAAATCAACACAACTTAACGTCAGTAAAAAATGGAATTCTATGATGAAAACCATACAAATACCTGATGGTAAAGGTGGCATGGCTATCCCTCCAATGCATGGGGTTGTGTATAACTTAGCATCTGTACTACAAAAGAACGACAAAGGTTCTTGGTATGGTTGGTCTGTTACACAAGAAAGAATTATGGGACAAGAAGATAAATCTTTATACCTAACGGCTAAAGATTTTAACTCTAGTGTCTCAAAAGGAAACGTGCAAACAAAAGCAGATGTGGAAGAGAAAGCTAAAGATAGTACGCCATACTAAATTTAGTTATAAGGGGATCGCAAGATCCCCTTTACAAAGAAGGAAGAAAGTAATATATGGATAAATTCAAACAAATTTTTAGCGGACTAACAATAGCATATGGACAATACCAGCCCGGTGACAGAGGAGAGAACGGTAAACAACAAGGCAAAGCCTTTATTGTTCGTAAAGACGTCACCGACGAACTTTGGACCAATCATCTTGAAGGAAAAGGAGCAGCCCTTGGGATTATCCCTATCACAGAAAATAATGATTGTAGGTGGGGGTGCATTGATATTGACGAATATAACCTTGATCACACTGGCCTCATTAAAAGTATTAGGGATCTTAAACTCCCATTAATAGTTTGCCGTAGCAAATCCGGCGGCGCTCACGTTTTTTTATTTACACGAGAAAATATATCTGCATCATTGATGCAATCAAAATTAAAACAAATGGCACTCATACTTGGTTATGAAGGCTCAGAAATATTTCCTAAACAAACAGAAATTTTAGTGGAACGTGGTGACACTGGAAACTTTTTAAATTTACCTTACCACAATCAAATGAAAGGACTACGTTATGCTATCGACGATAATGGCTCCGGTTGTACACTTGAGGAATTTTATAAGCTCTATGATGTTTACAGTTGCAGCAAAGAAGAAGTTGAAAAAATCAAGACAGAAGAAAAAAAAATAGAAGAAGCATTTCCTGCGGGACCTCCTTGCTTAAACAAACTGGCATCAGTTGGTTTTGGTGAGGGGTCTAGGAATAATGCATTATTTAATGTAGCTGTATATTATAAACAATCTAATCCTGATACATGGGAAGATGAAATAGTAAAAGCTAATTCACAATATATGGATCCTGCATTAAGTAATAATGAAGTACAACAATTAATTAAATCAGTTAATAGAAAAGGTTATGACAAATATAGATGTAAAGATGCACCTATAAATTCTGTATGTCAATCTGGTTTATGTAGAACTAAAAGATTTGGTGTAGGATTTGGAGAAGAAGAGATGCCTGTATTGGGCAGTCTTACTAAATATACCTCTACACCACCACAATGGTTTTTAAGTGTAGATAAAACCAGGATAGAATTAAAAACAGAACAATTATATAGCTCACCTTTATTTGCATTAGCATGTTTAGATCAAGCAAATTTAGTTGTACCTGTACCTAAACCTAAAGACTGGAAACAACATTTTCTAAAACCTTTAATGCAGAATCTGCAAGAAGTAGAACCCCTAGAGTCTTTAAATCCTACAAATGAAATTACAGGGTTGTTGCAAGACTGGACAACCAACAGACAGTCAGCAAGAACTCTTGATGATATATTTAACAAATTACCTTTTACCGATGAAAACAAAGAATTTACTTATTTTAGAATGGAAGACTTCTATGCATTTTTAAAAAAAAATAATTGGGATATGGATAAAGTTAAGACAGGTAACTTAGTTAAAAGATTAGAAAATATATTTGTAGAAGAAACTAGAATGACAATTAAAAAACAACAACCAAGACTTATTAAAATAAAAACTATGAAAAAAATAGAAGCATCAACTTCTAAAGAGCCGTATCAGCAGGATCATTTTTAATGTCTAAACCAAAAACTTATGACAGAGATGTAGGTAAAAATTGGCACTTAAGATTTAGATTAATAATACAAGAACTAAAAGAAGAATTAGAATTAACACAACTACAATTAGTAATAGCAGAAAGGAAACTAAAAAAATATGAAGACAATAATATTAGGGCCACCAGGAACAGGAAAAACAACAACGTTGTTAAGCTTAGTAGACGAATTCCTAAAGAACGGGATCAGACCTAGACAAATAGGGTACTTTTCGTTTACTAAAAAAGCAGCAACAGAGGCTGCAGATAGAGCAGCAGATAAATTTGGATTAGACAAAGAAAATGATTTACCTTTTTTTAGAACTTTACATTCGTACGCATTTAATCAATTAGGAATGACTAGAGAAAAAATGATGAAGACAGAAGACTATAAAGAATTTGGGCAGAAATGTGGCATACCTATTAAGACAGCAAAGTATTCTGTAGAAGATGGAACATTTAATTCTGACAATGAATATCTTACAATTATAAATACAGCAGCTGTAAAACGTATGGACTTACTAGAATATTATGATTCTAGAAAAAATATATTAGACATAGAACGTAGCACTTTATTTTTATTAGCAGAAGAGTTACAAAGATTTAAGCAAGAAAAAAAATTAAAAGATTTTAATGATTTAATAGAAGATTTTTTGTTAAAAGAAACGCTAAATAAATTTGAAGTATTGTTTATAGATGAAGCACAAGACTTATCTTTGCTGCAATGGGAAATGGTAAGAAAAATTTGGAGTCGTGCAGAAAAAACTTACATAGCAGGTGATGATGATCAAGCTATATTTAAATGGGCTGGTGCAGATGTAGATCACTTTATAGCACTTAAAGAAGAAGTTAATGATATAAAAGTATTAGATCAATCTTATCGGATACCTGGTGGACCTATACATGAAGTATCACAAAATATAATGGTTAAA
>WLWG01002711.1_pt1 | contig 13022 bp, 23 predicted proteins | sample 6712871 | NCBI WGS metagenome assembly WLWG01 (sample SAMN12718693, study PRJNA515312) | sponge metagenome | isolation source: marine sponge | host: Mycale hentscheli | place: New Zealand: South Island, Marlborough, Capsize Point | collected 2003-05-01 | reverse complement strand
CTTATACCACAACAGTTTCTACAAATTTATTTTCAGCTTTAAGAGTACTAGAAAATAGTAGTGCATCAAGTTATTGGGATATAGGCGCAACGGGTGGTTCAAGTACATTATTAAATTTTTACCATAATGCAAACACAACTCCTAAAATAAGTTTTACACATACAGGTGGTGCAACTTTTGCAGGTAGTGTTGGAATCGGAGGTGCGGCTAGTGATAAATTAACTGTGTCTGGAAGTGGTAATTTAGGTATAAAAATAAATAATTCTGGTAATACTTCGTCTGATTTTAGCGCTATAAGATTTGTACAAGATACTGCCGAAAAAGGAGTTATTTATACAAATCAAGATGATTTATATTTAAGGTCTCCCAGTGGAGACGTTTTATTACAACATTCTGGCGGCAACGTCGGTATTGGAACGACTAGTCCTGCAACTTATTTACAAATAGGAGATTACCCTAGTAATAATATAAATATAACTACATATCCTGATGTTCCAAGCGAGCACATGATTCATTTGACAGCTCCTGAAACAACTAATTACTATGGTGGTGGTATAAGTTTTGGAGAAAATGCTTTTACTGCTGCAAATATTACAGTACAAGATGCTGGTGGAAATGGCTCGTTAAATATGTTGTTTGGTACAAGACACACCTCAGGAACTGTACAAGAAAGAATGCGTATTGATTCTGCCGGCAACGTTGGGATTGGTTATACATCACCTGGTTATAGTTTAGAAATAAGAAGTAACGGTTCTGCTGGTAGGGCTAGAGTGTATGCTGATGGAAATGGGGCAGTGTTTTCTGCAAATGGAGATATTCAGTTTTTTACTAATAATACTGCGTATTCTACAAGCTTTTATTCCGCTAATAAAGCCAGTGTAAATATGCGTATTCTTGATTCTGGAAACGTAGGAATCGGAACGACTAGTCCTGGAGCTAAATTAGAAATTTCAAAAAGCCAAGATACCACGTTTATAATAACGTCTTCATATAACGGGAGTTGGGCTTCTCAAAACTATGGACACATAGAATTTAAATCAGAAGATCTTTCAGGAACTACCGATCCAAGAGCAGCTATAACAGCATTACAATTTTCTAACGGTGCTTATGGAGGATTAGGGTTTTCTACACATGGATTAAGCGGGTCTTTAGCTGAAGCTATGCGTATTGATTCTGCCGGCAACGTTGGTGTTGGGACGACTAGTATTGGAACTAATGATAAACTATTAATAAAAACTTCTGTAGATAACTCTGTTGCGCAAGGTTTAGTAATACAAAGAAGCGCTAATACAGATGAAGGTTATATTAATTATAACGGTGGTGGTTTTCAGTTTAGATCTACAGATGGTGATCCAATAGTTTTTGGTCAGGTTTCAAACGAAAGAGTTAGAATTAGTGACAGCGGCAACGTCGGGATTGGGACGACTAGTCCTGATGGCAAATTAGAAATTGTACAAACTTCAGGCGACGGAACGCCTACACTTATAGTTGCTAATGATATAAGTGGCGTTAGTGGGTATACATTTCAAAGCTGGCGTTACGTAGACGGTAATACAAATTTTAGATTAGACTTAAAGCAAAAAACATTATCTGGCGTTGTAAAATATGCTTTTGATATGGTTAATAATGGTACTGGCTTTAATGATGTTTTAGTATTAGACAGAGGCAACGTCGGGATCGGAACGGCTTCGCCAATTTCTAAACTTACAGTTAATGGAACTGACAATACTAATCAAGCTAATATAGGACATTCTACTCAATCAGTTTTTATAAAAGTAAATGGAACAAATGTAGATTATAATGCTTCTGGTAATTCAAGTGGCTCACATACTTTTTCAACTGGTAATATCGAAAGAATGCGTATTCAAACGAATGGCAACGTCGGGATAGGAACTAATAGTCCTAGTGTACAGTTTGAAGTAGCAAATAAATCTCTTACACGACACACTTCTAGCAGTTGGGGACAATCCGCTATAGCAAACCCAAACGATGCTGAAGTTGCGTTTGTATGGGCGGCAGGTGGCACAGGATACCCTGGAGTAACATCTACTTACACAAGACAATGGATTGCTGGTTTAAGTCCTTTTTCAACAGGTACAGATCGATGGTCATTAACAAATAAAACCTTAGGAGCTAATACTGCTATAACCGTGCTTGAAGACGGTAAAATTGGAATGCGAACGATTAACCCAAGAGTACATGCAGAAATTAGCGGCTCAGGTCAAACAACTGCAAACATAAGTGACACAGGTAATCCTGGTGCGTTTTTACAAGTAAGTGACACAGGTAATGCTGCAGGCGCGGGTGGTGGAATATTATTTGCTGCTACTAATGACAATTCAACCACAACGCCACAAGCAGGTATAAAATCTTTACTAACTAATGGCGGTGGTCAAGGAGCAGGTAATTTAGCATTTAGCACACGAGGAGGTACAGCCGATACTGCATTAACAGAAAGAATGCGTATTTTGGCAAATGGCAACGTTGGAATTAATGTAACAAATCCTGGAAATAAACTAAGCGTAGGCGGTTCAGTAAGAATTAATAATTCTGGAAATGGACAATTGTTTTTTGGTACTGGATCATTAAACAAAATAGAATTAGACGGAACTGACATGGAACTATGGAGCGGAGGTTTAGTTCCTACTATAACAATGTCTAATCAAGGGTTGATAAAATTTGGCATATATGGTCTTAGTGGCACTGGAACACCAAATAATTTATTAGGTGTTGATAGCTCAGGTAATGTAGTTAAAACAAACTCTTTTAATCTTAGATTAGATGATACACCTGCAGCAAACACAACAAGCGGAAGCGGTAACATAGTAAATTGGTCGGTTTCTGAAAGTGTTACAGCAGGTACTTTATACGCTGTTAAAACAAATGGTGGCTGGACAACAGCTGACGCTGACAGTGAACCTAAATCAACGTATATGTTAGCTATAGCTTTAGGATCAAACGCTACAGCTGGTATGTTATTGCAAGGTTTCTTTTACAAATCAAGTCATGGTTTTACTATTGGAGCGCCTTTATATGTATCTAATACAGCTGGTGCTTTTTCTAACAGTAGACCAACTGGAAGTGGTGATTATGTAAGAATAATAGGTTATGCAACAAGTACTAATTATATATATTTTGATCCTGATAAAACTTGGGTTAAAATAGCTTAAAAAAATAAACTATGAGTTGGACTGATGGTAGTGTCAATGGTGTTGGAAATAAAGAAATAGCAAATGTTAATAATGCCGCAAAAGCGGACATAGAATTTGTAAATAACGTGCAAGGTGGATTTGAACTTGTTATAAAACCAACAGCAAGCGCGGGAGGTGGACCTCATCAGATTGTTTATACATCTGTAAATCCTACTAACGGAGTTGTTGATGGGGATGTATTATACGAAGACGTTGGAATGAATGATTTTTTTGACGGTGGGGATGACGTTTATTTTTGGGCTGTTCCTACATCTGTTTGTAGTCTTGGTTTTAAAGAAGGAAACATAGATGGTGATGGCGAGATTAGTAACGCAGCTTGTGTAGCACCGTAAAAAAATAAAATAAATAAATAATAAATAAATAATAAACAAAAAACAAAATGGCAATTACTTACAAATGGGACATCCCACAAATGAACGCTCACATTCAAGCAGAGGGTGAAGACAATGTAATATACACGGTACATTACAGATACACTGGTTCTGAAGAATCTGGAGGAAAAACTTATTCATCAACACAAATTGGAACGCAAAGTTATACTTACGTAGCTGGAGATCCTTTTGTGCCTTACGCAGATACAGAGGCTTTTGAAAACGTAGTTATCGGATGGTTAGAAGATTCATTAGATGTACCTGCAATGCAAGCTAGCATAGCTGCAACTATTCAATCTGAGATTACACCAGTAAACGAAGACTTATACTTTACATGGCAAAATCCAACTCCACCGGTACCACCAGTAGAAGAGGAGGAAGCTGAATAGGTAAATTTCACTTAAAACAAGTGATAATACACATATACCGGCTCGGGAAAGAGCAATAACCAATGTCTAACTAAAACCAAAACCAAATGACATTTTATTACCAGACTAGTTCGTGGAGTAGTCAACCACAAATTACACAAGAAACCATAGACCTTTGGAAGCATGTTGCTGATAAGTCAAATTGGCGTATTGTGCAATTACCAAACGGTTTCTATCAAACCGAACACCAAGATCAAAAAGAAAATGATACTTGGCACGACGTAACCAGACGTGAAACTTTAGAAGGAGCAGAACAAGCTATTGATTCATCAATTGCTCACTATGTTAAAAAACTAGAGTTTGCAAATGGACCTAAGGTCGTGAAAACTTTTAAATAAAATAAATCAAATCTAATCTAATTAAATTATGTCAGACTCAATAGTCAAGAACCTTAACTTTGGTAACGAAGCTAGGGAACAAGTATTTAAAGGTATAACAAAACTCACAACTGCTGTTAGCTCCACACTTGGAGCTAGCGGTAAGTGTGTAATGCTAGAAGATGCTAGCGGAAGACCAGTTATAACAAAAGATGGAGTTACAGTTGCAGATTCAATTGTACTTCTAGATCCTGTGGAAAACATGGGAGCAACATTATTAAAAGAAGCAGCAAGAAAAACAGTAAGCGAAGCCGGTGACGGTACAACAACCGCAACAGTACTTGCTCATGCGATATTACAAGAAGCTTATAAAGTTTCTGATAAAACAAATTCAAGAGAATTAAAAGACGGTATAAAGTCTGCTGTTAAAAAAGTAGTTAAATATTTAGAGTCTGTAGCTATAGAAGCTAAGGGCGATATGATAACTCAAATAGCAACTATATCAACTAACAATGATGAAGAACTAGGTAGTATTATATCTGAAGCATTTAAAGCTGTAGATAATACTGGTGTTGTAATGTTAGAAACATCTGCATCAGGTAAAACAGAGTTTGAAATAGTTGATGGTGTTCAATATGAAAAAGGTATTACTAATTCTCACTTTATAACAAACAAGCAAAATAAAACTGCTGAACTTGAAAACCCATTAGTACTGTTAATTGAATCACCAGTTGATACAATTAGACAAATACAGTCAGTGCTAGAGTACGTAATAAAAAACAATAAACCTTTGCTGATTATCGGCGATTTAGAACAAGGTGTTTTATCTGCTTTAGCTATGAATAAAAACAAAGGTAACATAAAAGTTAACGTTGTAAACGCGCCAACATACGGTGTAAACAAAAAACAAATACTAGATGATTTATCACTTCTAACAGGTGCTACGATTATAAATGAAGATTTAGGTGATGATTTAGATTTAATACAAGTAGAGCATCTAGGATCGTGTTTAAAGAGTGTTACAACGCATAACGAGACTGTTATTCAGATAAAAGAAACTTCAGATAAAGTTTTAAATATAATTGAAGATATTAAAGAACAGTTATCAAAAGATAATCCTTCTTACGAAGTTATTAAGTTAGAAAAAAGATTAGCAATGCTTGCAGCTAGAATAGCTATTGTAAAAGTAGGTGCTAATTCTGATATCGAATTAAAAGAAAAAACAGACAGAGTTGAAGACGCTATATGCGCTACTAAAGCTGCTGTAAAAGAAGGTATAGTATCAGGAGGTGGTATAGCTCTACTAAATGCTGCTAAGCATATAAAATCTAAGTCAGTAGGTGAACAAGTATTGCTAGAAGCAATTAAAGCACCGTTTAAGACAATATTAGAAAATGCTGGCATTGTAGACTATGATCTGCCTACTATTAAAGGTAAAGGTTTAAATGTTGTTACAGGAAATATGGTAAACATGATTAAATCAGGTATTATAGATCCATTGCTTGTTACTAAAAGTGCATTGCAAAACGCAGCGTCAGTAGCTACAACTATATTATCAACCGATTGTGTAATCAATAATTTAAGAATAGATGAAGGCAATAGGTAAAAATTTAATCATACAAAAAACAAAAGAAGGAACCACCAAAACTAAAGGTGGTTTGCTTCTTGCGGAAAACCAAAGAGAAGATATAAGATACGTAGAAGCAACTATTGTTTCTGTAGGATCTGATATAGTAGGTATAAACAAAGAAGATAAAATATTTTTTGATAGACACGCTGGTCATAAAATAGAAATTAACAAGCAGACTTTTCACGTTATAAAAGCTCAAGACGTTGTAGTTGTTTTATGAGATTAAGTGCACGTGACATTAAGGACATAAACTTAATGAAACATTATAGGATAATTAGAAAGTGGGCATGTAAAAATAATGAATTAAAAGATGCTGACTTAGAACTCTTAATATATTTAGACTGTATTGGATTTTTTAATAAAAAAGATTTTATAGCTGGTGTATATTCTTATAGTTGGGATAATAGAAGATGGAATAGATTATTAAAAGAAGGTTGGATTGTTGTATGGCGTAAAAGAAATAGAACAACACAATTGCATCATTTATATGAAGTATCTTTTAAATGTAAACAATTAATACAAAGGGTATATAGAATAATGCTAGGTGAAGATGACTTACCTACAAGCTCTAGAAGAAACAAACTAATTAATGGCAAAAGTTATACTGATAAAGTAATGACAAAAGCTATATATAACGTAAATAAAGATAAACAAAGATGATAAATCGATTTAACGTACCAAAAAACAGTTTAACTAGCTTTAATAATTCTAATGAAGATATAAGCAAAGGTTTAGCTGGTATTGCTAGTCAATTAGAAAGCTTAGGTGCTACAAATCCTAGCTCTAACAATGTTGCTCCAGTTGGTAGCAGTGGTATTGGCGGTGGAAGTAATGTATCTTTAGCAGATGCTAACAATGCTATGATTGATCCTACAGAAGCTCAAGAAGGTATGATGGGTAACAATTTTAACCCTTCAGCTTCACAAGCTATGCAAGGTATATATGGTAGTGCTTTAGCTAGAAACAGAGCTGCTAGTGCTCCAGCTAGAGATTTACTACCTGGTGATATAGAAAGAAAAGAAAATAAGTTTATTAAAACAATGAGACAATTAGATAAACCTATGTCTAGCAAAAAAGCAGATAGAAAAACTAGAAAAGCTGAAAAAACAGCTAGACAAATAGATAATAAAAAAGAAGGTTACAACATGTAACCAAACTAAAAACAAAAATTATGCATCACGGAAAATATGATCCTTCAATGGAAAAATTAAAGCCTGGAACTAAAGTAGGTATAGTAGGTGAATCTCACGTATGGGACGGACCTTTAGATCAACAAGGTAGAGCTCACGGTGTAGGTTCAAGTTCAGGTATAACTGGTATGGAAGTATTAAAAGCTCCAACACCTTATAAGTCTGGACCTATAACAATGAGAGCTAAAGTATAATGAAATCTCCTTTTTATAAAACAGGATTTCCTGAAATAAAACCAGAGAACAAAGGTAAATTTACAGCATGGGCTAAAAAGAACGGTTTTAAAGACGCTTGTTCTGCAGCATCATCTGTAATGTCTAAAAAAGATAACTATAGCGAAGAGGTAGTTAAAATGGCTAACTACGCTAATAATTTTGGTTGTAAAAATAAATAATTATGAGTTTTAAAATAAATAGTCCATTTCATATGGACAATTCGCAGTGCGCTGCAATGAAAGTTAAAAGAGATAAATTAAAAAAAGAAGTAGACGCTATGATAGCGGAAAGCAAAAAAACTGGTAAGGTTGTCAATTCAGACGCTAAACAAGACGAGCTTTCTAGACTTAGCGAAAGAATTGCTTCAAAATGTAAATAACAAAAACTATGAGTTCACCATTTAGTAAAAGCTTTTTGAATAAAAGATCAGGATTATTCATGGAAGCATCAACACCATTACAAGGAAACGCTTTTATAAAAGCTAAAGTAGACGCAGAGGCTGCAGGTAAAAGTACTTTTACTGTAGACGGTAAAGAACATCCAGTTCAAATGCACGGTAAAGTACAAGATAAGATAGACAAAGCTAGAAAAAAGTTTGAAAGAAAAGGAGAAGAAGGTGATTTCTATGAAATGAATCAAGACTTATATAAAGACCTTAGTGAAGCTAAAAAATCACACTCAGACAAAGGCGGTAAAGATCCTGAACAAGAATCAGCTGAAAGAGACGAAAGTATGAGTAGAGAAATGAACGAACCTTCACCGAATCAAAAAAAAAAATGTAGCAAGCGTTCCTACAAGTAGTCTGCATATGAACTCACCACTTAATGCGTATGTTGATGGTAGTGAAAACAAAGCTCAAGATTTAACTGGCGTAATGAAAGATTACTTTAGTTCTGTAAAATCCACAGCAGTAGCAGCAATAGAGGCTGAAAAAAAGAAAAAAGCAGAAAAAAATAAAAAAGCAGAAGGATATCAAAAAGCTTTTAAAGCTGTTGGATCAAAATTTAAAAATATATTTAAAAAAGAATAATAATGGAAAAAGGACATTACGGACAATACACTGGCAATGCTAGATGTTGCAAAAAAACTAAAGTAACTAACTCAAATTACAGAGCTTCTGAAAGAGATGATGCAGCTCATATCGATTATCTGAAAAGAGATATTAATTATGACAACAAACACGGGCACAGCGATGAAAACATGACTGCTGATGAAAAACATATATCTAAATTAGCAGGTGACATGAGGTATGATAAAGATCACCATGGAAGTCCAGCTAAAGCAGTTAAATCAGCTGGAAGAAGCGGTCATCCTAGTCATATGCAACCAGGTTTTGCATCAGGTAAAGTATCAGGAGACGAGCATTGGAGAGTACATCAACAAAAAAGACACCATCAATCTGCGCCACAAAAAGAAGATGAAGGAAGCGCGGTAAAAATGATTTCTCCATTAAATAACGAAGGTCACGGTGGTGAAGAAGGACATATGCACAGATCAATTAAAAGAAAGAGTGGTAAACTTAGACCTATTATTGATAAAAAAACTGGAGAGCGTTTACCAGAAAGAAAAACTAACTAAATAAATAAAAAAAAAATGGAGTCAATCAAACAAGAAAGAAAAGATTTGATGAATGATATGCCAGTAGATAAAAGAGCTAGCGGTGGATCATTTATGTCTAAGCACTGTTGTGATATGTCAAGATTATCACCTATCAAACACTGCGGGCCAGGTCATAAATAAAACAGAGAGGACTGTAAAAACCTCAGCCAAACACTAACACTAACACTAACACTAACACTAACAAAAAATGGCAAAGTACATTAAATTTAACTTAACAACACCAGGGGCTGGTGGAGATGAACTTCTAATAGAAGTTGCTGACGTATTAAGACTTGTAACAGCAAGCACAACTACTACAGATGTATTCTTAAAAAACCCACTTAACGCAACTAGAAAATGGACAATAACTCACTTAGCACCTTTAGCTGTTAATGACGTATTGAACGCTATAAACGCAGCTCTTACAGCTAATCCAGGAGGAGTAGTATCAACTGTAGGATCACCAGTAAGCGTTGCTCAAGTACCACAACAACCAAGTATAAGTGGAGTACAAGGTAGAACTCCAATTACAACTGCACAAGTAGATGTAACTTATACTAGTGCTGCTTACACAGCTTAATTATGAAATCAATAGGTTTAGGAGACGATATAGAAAAGTTTACTAAAGCTACTGGTATTAAAAAAGTAGTAGACACAATGAGCAGGGGGTTAAACATCCCCTGTGGTTGTGCTGCTAGAAAAGGAGCATTAAATAAAATATTTCCTTACAAAAACTAATATGGCTTTTAAATTAAATAACCCACCTTACAAAGTAGATAGCACTCCTATTTATCATATAGATATGGAAGATGATGTTATGGGTAAAGCTAATAACAATGGTACTATAATTGTAAATAAAGATTTAGACCCAAGCCAAATAGACGAAGTTGTTGCTCATGAAAAAATACACATAGAGCAAATGGAACGTGGTGACTTAGATTACGACAATGAAAACGTTTATTGGAAAGGTAAAACATATTCAAGAGCTGATATGGCAGAAGGTGCTAAAGACTTGCCATGGGAAGCTGAAGCATATAAAAGATCATAATGAGTAAAAAAAAATTTAACCAAACTAAAGTCGGTGCATTTTTAAGTAAAGCTGCGCCAGGTATTTTAGATCTAGCAGGTGATGTATTACCTGATGCTGGAGTTTTAGGTTTAGTAAAAAATTTAATACATAAAGATCCTGTGTTACCTGCAGAGGATAAAGAAAAAGCATTAAAATTATTAGAACAAGATATGATTGAAATGCAAGAAGTAAGTAAACGTTGGGAAAGTGATATGAAGTCAGATTCATGGCTTAGTAAAAACACAAGACCAATGTCTTTAATATTTTTATCTGTAATGACAATTGCTTTTATATGGGTTGATAGCCACGAAGCGTTATCATTCACAGTAGAACAAGAGTGGATAGGTTTATTAAAAACTCTAACAACAACAGTCTACGTAGCTTATTTTGGTTCACGAGGCGCAGAAAAATTTAAATCAATAAGTAAAAAATAAAAAAAATGGGTAAATTTCCAATAAGTGATGGCATAGCTGGTAAAGCAATGCGTTCAACAGGTTTAGTAGGAACTCCAGATGGTAAACCAGCTTGGATTTTTGAAAACCAAACAGGTGTTTTAGGTAATAACTTAAACAGTTCTGTATTATACATGGGTGTTACAGGTAACGTAAACGTTATTGTAGCAGGAACAAGTTTAGCTTCTGCTAGAACATTAAGTTTAAGTTCTGGTGGTACTTTATATACTACTATAACAGCTGATACAGCGTGTTCTAACAATATGGCTCAAGGTTTAACTGTAGCTATAACACAAGCAAGCGGTGTTATACAAGATTTAGATATTGTAGCTGCTGGATCTGGTTATAACCCTGGAGATATAATAACAGTGCTTGAACCAGGTAGAGCTGGTGGAGCGGTAGATGCTAAAGCAGTCATAACAGCTGTAAACGATGGCGTGCCAGTCGCTGCGCAAGCAATAACTTTTGAAAGCGTACAAGCTGGATCATTTTTACCAGTAGCTGTAGATTTTATAACAGCGCTAGGTGCTGGTGTAACTGAAGCTGATATTATTATATGTAAATAAGTAATATACAAGTAACTATATAACTAAGAGTAAATTAACAATTAAATTAAATTAAATGAAAAAATCAGAAGAAACAGTAAAAGCAATGATCACTGAAGAACAGTTAAAATTATTGCAAGAACAACAAGGTAAATTAAATGAAATGCTTAGAACTATAGGAGTTCTTGAAACACAAAAATTAAACGTGTCAAAAGAAATTGAAGCTTTAAGTAAAGAAATTGATTCTACTAAAAAAGAATTAGAAGAAGAGTACGGTCAAATTAACATCAATCTACAAGATGGAAGTTACGAAGACATAGTAGAAGAAGATGCAAAATAATATTAGAAAAATTAGCATTGGATCAGACTATAAAAATGACGCAATGCATTATGCTGTTGGTCAACAAGTTTATGGTGGTCATGAAATTTCTCATATACTATTTGAAGATGCTGACAATTCTTATAATATACACATCAAAAAAAACAACGAAATATTGCCATGGAAAAAATTTAATTCTAACATGGCAATATCAGTTGAATATGATTTAGAGTATTAATGAAAAGTTTGTATGATTTTATTGTAGAACCTTTAGGGGATAAATACAGTAATACAGTAAACATAGATGGTAAAAGTCTTGTTTTAAATACTAAAATTGAAAGTTTTAAATTTGTAAATAGATTAGCTAAAGTTATTAAAACACCTTTAGCTTTTAATTTTGATATTAAAATTGGAGATATTGTTGTTATACATCAAAACGTATTTAGAACTTTTTATGATATGAAGGGTAAAAAGAAAAAAAGTAGATCTTTTTTTAAAGATAATCTTTATTTCTGTTCTATAGATCAAATATATTTATATAAAAACTCTGACGGTTGGAATAGCTTTGGTGATAGGTGTTTTATAAAACCTATAAAAAGTAAACAAGATTTAACGTTAGATAAAGAAGCAAGTCTTATTGGTATATTAAAATATGGCAATAGCTCCTTAAACAAGCTTAAAATCAATCCTGGAGACTTAGTAGGTTATACACCTAACGGTGAATGGGAATTTTTAATTGAAAAGGAAAGACTATATTGTATGAAATCAAATGATATTGTTATAAAGTATGAAAACGAAGGAAACGAAGTTGAATATAATCCAAGCTGGGCAAGTAGCAGTTGAGGAATTAATTAAGGTTGCAAAAGAACCTATAGTAGATTCAGACGATGACATATCAGCTGACAGACTTAAAAACGCAGCAGCTACAAAAAAGCTAGCTATATTTGATGCCTTTGAAATACTTAATCGTATTAATGAAGAACAAGATATGTTAGAAGAAAAACCTAAAGAAGTTAAAAAAGAAATTACATTTCGTGGTTTCGCTGAAGGAAGATCTAAATAATGTACGAACAAACTTTATATAAAGTATTACCTGATTATATTAAACCTAAAATTCTTAAACGAATGAATAGGTATAGTAAATGGGAGTATGGATATAATGATGATCACGATATGATTGTTATATCTAAGACTGGACAAATTGGAGAAGTTTATGAGATACAAAATCTTAAAATAGCTTTACCTAAACAAAATAATGTTTATAAGTTTGAAGAAAACAAATGGACTAGGTTTGATTATCCTAAAGTATTAAGTAAAATAAAAACAGTATTTGATTGGAGAGAATACCCTGAAGATTTTAAAGAACAGTGGTATGACTATATTGATATTGAGTTTAAAAGGCGTGAAGAAGGTTTTTGGTATATAAACAAAGATAAACCTATATTTATAACTGGTACTCATTACATGTATTTACAATGGTCAAAAATTGATGTTGGCCAACCAGACTTTAGAGAATCAAACAGATTATTTTTTATATTTTGGGAAGCCTGCAGAGCAGATAACAGAAGCTACGGTATGTGTTATTTAAAAAACAGACGATCTGGATTTTCATTTATGGCATCTGGTGAAACTGTTAACATGGCTACAATATCTACAGACGCACGTTTTGGTATAT
>WLWG01002710.1_pt1 | contig 13030 bp, 14 predicted proteins | sample 6712871 | NCBI WGS metagenome assembly WLWG01 (sample SAMN12718693, study PRJNA515312) | sponge metagenome | isolation source: marine sponge | host: Mycale hentscheli | place: New Zealand: South Island, Marlborough, Capsize Point | collected 2003-05-01 | reverse complement strand
AGATTTTTTGCCACCAAAACTAACTTGCGACCTGCTTTCTCTCGAAACAGGCATACTAGGATGTTGGTCCTTTAGAGGATCGTTAGCAATCGCATCATCTTTATCTTGCGTTACTTTCGCAAAATGTTCTGAACGTTCTTTAACGGTCTCTAGCGGAATTCTTGCTAGCATTAAACCTCCAACAGCTATAACACCTTCATATTTACCTGAATCAATTTGTGGCCAAATGTTGGTATCATATTCGTCTGCACGAACAAATTCCCAACCTTCTCGTAGTTTAGCGGATACATTTTTTTGATCCATTTGTCCTACAGATTCGGCCCTTACCCATCTGTGTTTAAATCCAGCAGGTGCAGGTGGTGCGTCTAGTTGCGATGGTGGAACCCATGGTTTCCTTTTCTCATTACGAGATCTGGTTTCGGATTCGCGTGATGGTAGTCTATCTTTTTTAATTGTATTCATATGCTTACTCCTTCACGTATTTCGCATATTCGCTTAGTGGCACACCTAACTTTTTAGCTATGGCAACTTGTGATGGTGTGAGTCTCACAGTACCTTTGCGCTTTACTCCAGGTGTACTTCTATTTGCAGAAGCAACCGTTTGAGAAGGCGAAACTTGTTGTTCAAACTTGTGAGGAAATGTTTCCCTCATTCGATTGTCTATTTCACTATAGTACGAATCGCTCTTGGGGTCAAATCCTTCTTCCACTAGTTTACGATGAATTGAGAAAGAAGTCAAGGTCATTGGTTCATCTTGGCCAAACCATTCATTCTTTTCAGCCCATTCTTCCGCTCTAGGATCTGGTCGTGCTTGTGGAGGTCTTTGTTGATATTGTTGTTGAGGGTTAGGTGGCTGATATTGTTGTTTTTCAGCAGCTTCTTTAGCTCTTTCACGTTTAGCCTCAGTTGCTTTTACACGTTCACTTTCAATAGCTAATCTAGCAAGATCTTGCTGTGCAGTTACTTGAGAATCAATATCTCCTGCATCCATAGCTTCTTTAAGTCGTTTTTTAGCATCTTCAGTTTGAGCTTTAACTCTATTACTGTATTCTAATACATAACCACGATCTAGATTTCCAACTCTATTTTGTAAAGACTGCGCTTGATCTTGAACACCTTTAGCATATTCAACAGCAGCAGCTTCTCGTCTTTCGGCTTCACGTACTTTTTTAGTTAATTTATCTATACGGGATTGAACTTTCTTCCCGTAATCTTCCATTTCACCTTCAGAAGCTGTTTCTTTTTTCTCTTCAACAACAACTTCTTTAGATTCATTGATTACTTCAACATCATCTTCCTTATTAATTTTCTTTTCTGTATCGTCTAATTTAACATCAACAGACTTTCCAGTAGAAGGAAGATCGACCATCTTTTCATCGGCTTCGGCTTGCGTCTCTATTGCAGGCATATTTTGCTCCTGTTCTATTTATATTGCAAGATATCCTCTGGGTCTTTTACCACAGCAATTATCTCGTCATCATTTAGTATTCTCACTTCTCCACCTTCTATTCCAAACCTTGATCCAGCATAACGACCAAATATAATCCAGTCACCTTTCTTGCACCACGGTCCTTTTGGAAACCTATCTTTAGCATAACAATCATCACCCATTTTAAGAACTAAAGCAGTTACTGTTGTGTAACCACGTTCTTGCACTGTTTCATCTGTTAATATTACACCACCTTTTGTTTTACCTTGTCCTTTAAAAGGTAATACTAAAATACGCCAACCAGTTGGATCTGGTAACCTATCTAAAACTTTATCGGTGGGTAAATGCTCTATACTAGCAGTAGCATCTTCTTGTAATTTTTTAAGAAAACGGTTTTCTTTTTCTTCCGCTATCTTATTATTTTCATCAGCTTCTACAGCCAAATCTTTTTCTTCAAGCGCAAATCTACGCTTGGGCAGTTCCTTCTCTGTCATTGTTATCCTCGTCTTTCTGCAGGTCTTGAATCTCCTGTTCCATTATTGTGTAAGCTTTGTGCTCACCTACTGCTTTAGCATACTCATCCATACTTGGCAAGCCTGCTGCAATAATTTCTCTTAATTCTTCTTTGCGCGTACGCAATCTTTTTAAGATTACGTAAATCGCGGTTACGTCTTCCATGAACTACTTCTTTCTAGTTGTTCCACCTTTTGCTTTTTTAATTCTGCCACCTTTTGCAGCCATTGTTTTAGCTCCAGAATAAGCACCTTTACCCATTGCTTTTTCCATGCCTTTAGATTCGTTTCTTCTAGCAGCCATAGATTGAGTTTTGCTTCCGTTTCTTGCTCCCATAGATTCATCTAGTCTAGCGTTGTAGCCTTGTTTCATAGCTCCACCACCCATTTTTTTTACTCTGCCACCAGATTTATAAGTAGTAGTAGACATTTTTTTGCCTGGTGTTTTTCTTTTTTCGGGTCTTGACATAATTTTTCCAACCATAGTTATCTCCTAATATATTTTTGTTATAGGTCTTTTATTGGGCAACATCAAGTTAAAACCTCTTGGCTTAACTGTTGTTTGAACTACACCACCGACCTTTTTTTTAACTGGTGTACTTCCGTACTCTTCCGTCCAATCCTTTGCTATTTCAGGCTCATTAGCCCATAAATATCTTCTTTGTTTTTCTGATTTAAATGGCATTATACTGTTTTTTTATTTTTGTTTGCAAAATTAGTAGCTGCTTGAGGTGAAGAAAATCCCCATTTTTTAAGTGCAAGTGCTTTACGAGTAGGGCTGCCATCAGGTTTTTTCATAGGACCTTTCATGCCTCCAAATCTAGCGGCAAAAGAAATTCTTCTTGGATTGGTACCTTTTGAAACGGGTGACTTAACACCGTAATGTTTTCTTCCAGCATCGTTTAATCCGCCTGTTTTATTTTGATATTTTTTAAGTGTCATTATTTTTTAAACATGTTGATTGCACTAGATCCTGCCTTGATGCCGAAGCTCGCTGAAATCGCAATGTACAACAAATTATGATAATACGACGGCAAATCCTGGAGGGCAATAAAGCCTTTATGTATATGTTCTTGAAAAGGCGTGAAGACTAAAACGGCTGGAAGAAGGAGGACAATTAAACTTACCTCATCTTTCCACGACCCTTTCATTTGGTCCACGGCACTTTGCTCCCATTTGACTTTTCCAGCAATTTGATCTTCTTTTAATTTCTTTGCTGCTTTTATTTCAGTAAGCTTTAGCTCACCTTTCATTTTCTTCGTAGCCACGAAGCCTTTGACTCCGTCTGCTACCACACCCAATAAGGGTTTAGCTAATAGTTGCCACATTATGAATACTCCGTAATTATACTTTCACCAAATGATGGTGAGAATGCTCCTTGTTTATTATATTGTGCTACAGCGGCAAAAGGATTTCCGCTTGTTTCACTTAACTCTTCACCGTAAATACGTTGAAGATCACTAAATCCTACTGGACCTTCTTGTAAAATTTCACCTAAAGATTTTTGTTGCCATCTTTTATTTTTTTCATAAGCTGATTGTTCTGTTGGTCCATAATATTCTCCTAAATAATCATCCCAATAATCTGAACCATACCATTGCTCGTCACGAGATTTCCAATAATTATCTGCAAGATTTTCAAATTGTTCTTCCATAGTAAATGTTTTTTCAGGATTAATAGTAGATGGAGTTCCATAAACAATTTCATTAAAATTATCAGACATTGTATTTCCTAACCCTGTCATAATTAAATTTCCACTGGAATCTAAAATAGCGTTTCCACTTGAATCAACTGCAAAAAAAGCTCCTAATCCTTCTTTGCCTGTTTGATTAGTTCCTATACCTAAATGGCTTAAAAAATTTAATTTATCCCAATCCGTCATTGGAATTTGACCTCCACTAGGCATATTCGCATAATTCATACTACTGTGAAGAAGAGGATTACCATCTTTATCTAAAATAACATTTCCATCTTCATCTTTCTGTGTCAGTGCCGTAGGATCTGCACCAAACGATCCCAATATTTCACCTAAATCCAGTCCTTCATAATCAGCTCCACCTAAAGGTCCTGGAGAAGACATAGTGGAAGCATATAATGATTTTAAATTTTGAATAGCATCTAATCGTGCTTGTTCTCTTTGTTGTGCTAGATAATCTATTTTTGCTTGTTCTGAATCAACTACAGGTGTTGAAACATCTTGGTTATTAGTAGTAGTATTATTAGTGGTATTATTATCGGTATTTCCAGAACCCATACCTGCTCCGGGCCAAGTAGTTCCTGTTGTTGTGCCTGTTCCTACATAAGAACCAGTTTGTTCACCTACTTGGTAATCATTTGCTGGATCTACGTCTGGATAAGTATTAGTATTCGTGTTCCACGTATCAACCATTACTAAAATCCGTAATCGTTTAAATAATAAGGTCTTCTTTTTTTATAAAAAGGAAAATTAGGATTTAAATATGGATCAAAACTTGCCATGTCAAATTCAGTTATTTTTGGGTTAAAAGGATCTTTAAAAGCAAAACCTTCTAACATTTCAGGTCCACCTACAAATTTATCATAATTAGCCATTTCATTTCCAATTAAACTATCGCCGGCTTCTTTAGCTTGTGCTTTGTTAGCTTCAGCCATAAATGCTTTTCCAATAGATGATCCTTGAAGACCATCTTGCATTCTACCTGCTAATGTGCTGTAATCTATATTTGCAACGCCTGCTGGAGCAGTTGTTTCAAATCCAAATTCTGGTTGACCTAATGCATAATTAATTCTGTTTGTTATTTGTGCGTTTTGTTTTGCTGTATTAGCAATACCCATTAAACGTTCACGTTCTTGGTTATCACTTGCAAGATCGGCTAATCCTACATATTTGTTATAAAATGCAAGATCCTTATCAGTCATCATGGATTCTCTTACATCATCAGTGTATGCATCACCTAAAATTTCTCTGTTTTGTTTACTTCTATTAATGTTAGCCATTAATGTTTCTATTCCTTTAAGGGCTTTTTGGCCTAAAGGAAAAATAGCATCTTTAATATTACTACCTTTTTGTTTTAAATCACTACCTATGCCACGTATTATATCGCCAGTTTTATCACCAGCTTTAGTCATAAAAGTTTTATTACCGTAACCGCCGTATGTTCTTCCTGGTTCTTTTAATCTGCTTCTAAATCTATTTGCTGATCTTCTACCTCTTTGAAAAGGAGAATCAAAACCTTTTCCGGCAGAGCCAGGATAACTCCTGGCCCCCGAAATACCAGCTCGGTAAGCGTCTCTAGCATTATCTCTATCGCGAAATTTTAATGCCATTTACGCACCTAGCATTGATCTTAAAATTAAAATTACTACTAAGGCAACGATACCGGCTTTAATCCAGTCCTTTATACCCCAGTCCGACCACTCTTTTAAGTGTGCCCAAACATCTTTCAATAATTTCATCTTTCCTCCTAATGTATAGTTGGTTTATGTTGATCCACGATTTCTTCTATAAATAGAAAACTGTCTGCTACACTAGCAAACACATGTGCAGCATCTTCTGCACCGATCGTTTCAATATACAGGTTCCTTGTAACAGCCATTAGCGCACTTGCAACCAATAATTTTTCTTCATCACTTTTGATTTCAGCTCTAGCTGATTTCTCTAAGTTTATCATAGCTTCAGCAATCTTGTCAACTTTCTGATTTACCATTTTTCCTCGCGTTCATTTGAGCAATTCGTTCTGCACTTTTAATTTTACGGTCTTCTCGTAAAGTTTCCATGTTTTGACGAATATCCTCAATAGTTTCTTTGTTTGTTTCTTCGATGGCTTTTATACCTTCTTTAACAACTGTTTCTTCCATTTTACCTTTCATTTGCTCACGTGCAAGATCTATTTTTTCTGCTTCAATTCCAATATCTGCTAAAATTTTATTATCTTCTGTTTCTGCTTTAGCTGTAACTTCTGCTGCTTTAAGATCAATCTCTTGTTGTTTTAATCTTACCAATGGATCTTGTTCTAAATTACCAGCTTTAATTTGTTCTTCTTTTGCCATTTGTGCAATCATTACAGCTTCTAATTCAGCAATTTTAGATTCTTTTTCATTTATAAATTGTTGTTTAGCTTGCTCGACTTGTTGCGCCATTTGTGGATTTTGTTGAGCTTGTTGCATCATTTGTTGTATTTGCATTTCTTGCTCTTTCATTTCTTGTTCAACTTGCAATGCCGCCATCAAAGAAATATGTTCCATTACATGACCTTCCATCATTGCATATAACTGAGGGTTAATTTGAACCATTCTTGTAAACATAAATTCACCATGTGTATCAATATGTGCTTTATGATTTTGTTGTGCAAAAGCTTTTGGTTGTTCACCACGCATTGCTAATGAGTTTTCCATTGCAGGGCTTTTTGGTTGTGGGACGCTAGGATCTGGTTTTAAAATAGCGTCAATATTATCTACATCTAATGCTTGATAAACTCTTCTATAAGCTTCACGTATATTATGTAAACCAGGATTAGCTTGTGCTAATTGTAATTGTTGCTGTGCCAACATAACACGTTGTGACATAGAAAATATATTTGGATTAGATATAGGTAGTATATCAACACGCTGATCAAAATCAGCTTGTTTAATCATACGGTTTCCACCACGTACCATGTATGGATACTCTGGTGGTAAATATGTTTGGAATATAGTAGCTAATAAATTAAATTCAGTTCCTTGTGCATAGTGCAATCTTTTATGAATAGCACTCATTACTTTAGTACCACGTTCTAACAATGCTAGTGTTGTACCAACTGGATTTTGTTCATTACCTTCACCCATTTTCATATCTGCAATTGCTGCAAATGATTTACCTGCATCTACACAATAACCTAGTAAAGCAAATAAAACTTGTGATGGTTCTTTATATGGAAGAGGTAATAATGATTCTTTAATAGAAGCACCAGTTACATCTACATCTCTAAACTCACCAGGTTGTAAAGGAGTGTCTGAATCTCGTACACGCATACCACGTGCTTTAAATCCTGCCGGTAGGTTCGCGAGTGTACCAGCATCAATTAACTGCCGCAAAACACTTGTTGCTGTTCGCGATAACCCACCTAACATGTGTATTAGACCAAAGCCATAAAAGCCTAAGCCTGGGAGGAATTTATAGTGTACAAAATATTGTTTCTTTGCTTTTAGTGCTTCGCCTTCCGCATAGTTTCTTCTAATAGATAAAACTTCTTCACTAAATTGATCAATAGTAATGATGTATGGAAGTTTAACACCATTAGGATCTTCAAATCCTGGTATGTCTGCTTCTACATGCATTTCTAAAAGTACATGTTCATTATCATCTTCACTTAAAGTATTTTGTAAACCTTCTAGTTCATTAACTTTTTCTTTAATATCATTAATAGTAGAAACTGATCCTGAAGATAGTTCTACATCACGATAAAAACCTTGTACTTGTTGTTTACGTAAATCATTAGCAGAAGTTTTAATAACATGTGTAATACGTTGTGCATCTTCTAATGATGATGCCATGTAATTTACAACACAATCTTCTCCTGCAACAAATTTAGAAACAGCACGTTGTAATAATGAATCGTAATAAACTTTTTTAAATGCTGAACCAGCTAAAGGTAGATAAAATAATAATTGATCCATATCTGGATCATACTCTTTCATGACATGTGTAATTTCGTAGTTCATGTAATCTTTTACACGCTTAGCTTGTTCTTCTACTTCCGGTGTAATTTCACCAACTATTTCTGTATTAACAGGTCCACCTGGTGGTAATAATTCTTTGTATGCTTGTGCTTGAAACTGTGTAACTGATTCTGATAATAAGGGATGAACAACTCCGCTTGCACCTTCAAATGGTTGGCTACGGTCTTCATACTTGAATCCAAGCATATCTAAACCTTTAACATAAGTATCGTGCCAATCTTTTCTTGAATCAAAATCAGATTCATAAGATGCAACACAAGAGTTAGATATTTCTTTTAGTTGAGTATCAGAAAGATAATCAGCTAAGTTAGCGTCAAAAGGAATGTTTGTTTGGTCAATTGTTTCACTTAAATCAGTATTAATTTCAGCACCACCATCTGGTAGTTCTGTTACTTCTACTTGATCTTCCATTGTAACATTTTCATCAGGTATAGTTATATCTGTTGCTACTTCATTTTCTCCCACCTCTACACCACTAGCAATTTGACCAATTGCTTTTTCAATAGTGCTTAAAGGTATGGGACGTGTTTTAGGAGTTACCATTATTTTATCCTATCATAATGTTGGGACAACATCAACAAAAGAGGGATAATGAATATACCCACCTGTGTTTTTATACATGTCCACTGGTTGTGTTGGTGTACCTTTAATATTAATGTAAGGCAATTTTGCCCATGTATTTCCTTTACCGTCTTTAATGTTTGTAGACGAAAAGTCAAGTCCATTGTTCTTTGCTGCATTTTTCATCGCTTTAGCTGCAATGTTATTATAAAAACCTAAATTACCTTTAGCATTTGTTCCAGATGCGTTAGCACCATAATTTTTAGCTTTGCCGGAAATCATTACTACACCGTCATATCCGTTTTCGCGTGCTAAATTAAGTGCTATTTTAATAGCTATTTTTGCTTGGTTTTCAGATTTTTTAAACGGAGCTTCTGGAACACCGTCAGCTGTCATATCCATTTCATCTAATTGTTTATTAATTGTATTTAATTCTTCTCTAATACTATAACGTTTAGTTTGCAGTCGTGCCAACACTGTTTGTGTGGAAGGATCCGTGTGCCCTTTAACTTTATCTATCTGCTCTGTTATTTTATTTAACTCATCAGCAAGTTTTATTCTTTGCGAATTTAAAGCACTTATATTTACTTTTCCAGGTTTGTCTAAACGCTCTGCGTATTTTTTACCTTTCTGTTGTACCCCTTGGTGTAGATCTGATTGTATTTCTTCAATAAATAATACACGTCTACCAGCTTCATCTGTTCGCTCGGAAGCACGCATCCAGAAAACAGGATGATTTCCTTTTGTGTTAGCAAAATGTCCTGATCCTTCTGTATAACCAGGTTCCTTGGCCCTTGGTCCTTTAGGATTAGGGTTATAGGTAATAGGTATTTCTATGTACCCGGTTCCTCCGTCCAAGAACTGTACACCTTCGTGTTTTGGTGTTTTTTTACTCATGTAAAAACCATCACCACTGTGCAAACGTTTAAATCGTTCTACAAGATTTTTAGAATAAAAAGGAATCTTAGATCCCTCAGGAATACCATTTTTTAAAACATTATCTATGCCGTAGAATTGTTTAAAAACTTTGTTAATGGTCTCTGCACCTTGCTCCATCATTAATGTTGCATCGTTGCCGGGTGCTTTAAATATTTCAGCTAATTGAACACGCATGGCATCACCAGCGATATCTTGTGGTTTATTATTTAATCCACGTATTTCTTCTATACCTTTTGTTCCATGGTAATAACCTCCACCACTATCACGTTTTGTTAAAAAACTTAAAAGATCATCAGCACCTTTTTTAAAAGGCTCTTTTTGATGAATATCGTACGTAATAATTGGTTTTAAGTCTTTATACGCGTTCATTAAGTCATTTTTAGTGATTTTAACGTTTTGATTGGCATTTAAGTAGTTGCCTAGGCCAAATTCGTCTAATTCCGTGATTGAAACGCCTTTTTTCTTTAAAAAACCAAGCCATTGACCACCGACCATGCTTTCTTGGGGCGAATTCATGATTTCTGTCTCTGATTTTAGAGTAAATATACCTTTATTCGTGTCTGCTACGGTTTCTGTGGCTTTTATATCGTCCACAGCCCCTGAAATTTTTAAATTAGCGGCAGATTCGTCAAATAGTGGTGGTGGTTTCTTGATTTTAAATGGATTTTTAAAGCTCATGGCTAAATCAACCTGTCCTTCCATGCCATCAGGCGTGGATACTACTTCTTCTGTTTCTGTAAACTGTGACATGTCTCCTCCTATTGCCATCATTCGTCTTGCAAATCCACCTTTATTGTGACCTTCTGGTTTTACACCAGTTCCACTCATATCGTTATTTTTTCTTTTTTCTCTTAAAATCTCTAATGCATCTACTTTATTTTTAGTATGTTGGGATAAAAGCTGATCTCCTTGAGGAGGAATATTTAAATCATACGTTTCTTTTTGATCTAGGTATAATTTTGACTTTTGTTTATCACCGTATCTTTCTCCGTACGTATCAAATCCTTTTTTCTTTTTATTCCAAACTTTAGTTTCTATTCCTAATTTTTTCATGTCTTCTTCTAAAAATTTTATATAATCTTTAGCGTCTTTCATATCTTGTTTGTATCTATCTTTAGGAATTTTACCGTCTTTAAATGCTTTTTCAATTATTTTTTGTTCAGTCAACCATCTGTATATTTGTCCTTCATAATGGTTATGGTAAGAAGTGTTTCTTATAGTAGTAGTTAAAAATCCTTCACTACCTTTATTAAAAGGAGTTCTTTCTCCTCCTTGTGTATAATTAAGAAAACGGTTTTGTGGATAATTTTGAGAGCCAAATTCTACTAGGCGTTGATATTCCTTTGGAACAATAAAATCACTATGAATACTAGAACCTCCAGAACTAGTTGATTTAAATCTTTCTTTTCCTTTTGTAACATATAAATCAATATCGTTAATTGTTGAGTATGCGCTAAATGTGCCATCAGCTCGAGAATTTTCATAGTTAGGATTTATAAAACCATCTGTTTTAATAGTTTCTTCTTTTATTACATCTAAAATTTCATCAGCATTCTGAGGTCTAACTTTTTTTAAACTAACATGAGCTTTATTGATAATATTTCTTGGTTCTGTAGATTTTGGTTTTACAGGAACATTACCTTTATAATCTTGTGATATTATTTCATTTACAGATTTTCCAGAAGTAAAAGAATTTGGACCAGCATCTGGATATACTTCATTTAAAGGAAGTGTAGATTTTTCTCTGTTTAAAACATCATCAGTCCATATAGTACGTTCATAACTATCATCTAATGTTTTACCACGGTTTTCGACTACTTTTTTTACTTCATCAATAGTAGTTGCTTGGTCCAAGGGAATATCATCTGTTTTTACTAAAGAACTGTATTGGGAATAATCAGGCGATAATCTAAAGTCAGATACGTCACTTGGATTAAAAATTTTTTTAACTGATTTAATACGTGACATTAGGGATTTATCATTTCAGAAGTTGGTAAAAATTCTGCATTACTATAAAATTGTTTCATTTGATCAATATTTTTAAAACCTCCTAACTGAGCAATTCCTTCTTGGTCACCTTTAAAATAAGGATCTATTTTAGAATAATCCATGTTATTAGCCGCAGCATTTTTTCCTTTAAAATAATTGTATCCTTTTTTAACAAGTTTAGGTGCGCCTGTAGCTATACTCTTTACAATAGGTGCTACTTGTCCAGCCATGTAACCCGCTGTAGATGTCCCAGAATCTCCATACGAAAATCTAGCGTTAATATTAGGGTATAAATAATCCTCAGCTGCTTCTAAGAAAGCTGGCCCTTCTTTTCCACCAGTAAACTCATCAGTAAATCTAAACATAGAAGGTCTTTTCATACCAAATTCACCTTCATCATTAAATCCATATAAACCTGCATAAGGTAAAGATAAATCACCATCTACAGTGAATTTAGGGTCTATATCTCCTGCAATGTCAGGTAAAGTATCTTGTGTTATAATTATTCCTTGTGCATATCTATCACTTCCTTCTTCTGGAAGAAGAAAAGGTTTTGGATCATAAAATTGATTTAATGCTTTGTTTAAAAATTTGTGATTAGGATCTTCCATATTTGGATCCATTACTCGTAAGTCACTTATATAAGACCCAAACGCTTCTTCTGATATATTATTATCTTCTCTAAATTTATCTAATTGACTTGCTGCATTAGATTTCATTATAGTCCATGAATTATCAAGCCATTCTTTTAAGTTAGGATTTTGCTCAATTTGATCCCATGTTAAAAACATTTCACCTTCACGTTCTTTACCACTAAATGATCCATCAAAAACACTAGAAAAATAATTTAAGATACCATAATCATCATTATCACCACGTGGTAGTAAAACATTAGCGGCACCAGCTGTGTCTGTGGCAACAGAACTTACAAGTCCAGGAATAAAACTTGTAACTAATTGTTCCTCATCAAGCAAAGCTTCTTGCATAGCAATTTGCTGTGCAATCATATCTGAATAAGATTCTGGCTTAGTAGTATTCTTGTCTTCGTTTGTCTGTTGGTTCATCCGCAAAATCGTCCTTTAGTTCTACGTAATAACCTTGACGGTAGCGCATCAATGCTTGCGTCATGCTATCCACGTAATCATCATAATCGCCAAATGGGAATGCTGCGCATTCTTCAATGACTTCTTCGGCCCAACGTCTATCTTTAGGAGCCCATACTGCCCCTGATTCAAACAGCGGTGCTACGCTGTTCACTCTTGCATGTTTATCATTTCCTTTAGAGGGTGTAAAGTTAATTACAGGTATGCCAACCTTTTGTAATTCATGTGTAAGAGGTAACCCGGACGCTTTGGCCTCGACCAATACAACCTCTGGTTCCCAGTACTTATATTCTTCTTGTGCTTTTTCTTTTAACTCAGGAAAGTTCCACCGGCCTTTCTTGGCGTCTAAAAGGATAATGTTTTGTCTGCCCCCATCTTCTGGCGTAAATATACCCCACGTCGTAATTGCTGAATAATCGGCTGTTTCTTTTTTGGTAAAAGCTGTATCATACGATTGTATAACATACTGCAATTGTGGTATTTGTTCTGGCTCCCATTCTTTCCACCACTCACGTTTTATAAGTGCACCCTCCTCGGCCACGGGATTCTGCATCCACTGTGCATTCCATTTGGTAATGGGAATTGATGCTTTAACAGAATTCAGACCGTCCATGGACCAGAAATTACCCCACATCGGTTTATCGTTTATGACTGCTGGAAACTCTACTATTTCCCATTGATCAGCAGCTGGGTCTTTACTTTGTGCTTGGAGCAAGCGTCCTGTTAGATCCTTAATGGACCAACGGGTCATGACTAAAACAATTGCGCCGCCAGGTTGTAAACGTTGCCTTGGACCAGAA
>WLWG01002705.1_pt1 | contig 13046 bp, 11 predicted proteins | sample 6712871 | NCBI WGS metagenome assembly WLWG01 (sample SAMN12718693, study PRJNA515312) | sponge metagenome | isolation source: marine sponge | host: Mycale hentscheli | place: New Zealand: South Island, Marlborough, Capsize Point | collected 2003-05-01 | reverse complement strand
TATAAATCTTTACACCTGTTTGTCTTCGTTTATGTTTATTCATAGTACTTGTATTTGGTCTTCTTCCAGTTGAACTTCCTTTTGCTATTCGTTCATGTTCAACATGAGATTTAAACTTCTTAGCCATAATTATCTAGCAGTAGCTGGTATTGAAGCACCTACATTAGCTACTAATGGTTCTTCTGCAAATGCCATGTAGATGTATCCATTATTATTATCATTTGTATTTGAACCTGTGTTTCTTGATTTGAAACCATTACTTAATAAATCCATGTTATAACTTGAACCAGTTGCTTCTCCTGTATTTGAATTAGGATATAACCATTTATCCATTACATTGTGTGGTGTTCTTACATCATCATTTATAGTCCAACTATACGCACCAGTAGTATAATTTTTTATCATAAGAAATTTAGGTTTAAATCCTGTATAAACAAATGTTCCATCATTATTTCCATTCCCTGTGTATGAGCCAAACTTACTGAATCCTTTTTTTTCTGCGAAGCAGTAAGCTACATATGTATCTGCATTAGAATTAGTTCCATTAGATGTACCTACTGTAAATACAGAAGATGTTGGAGCAGTGTCATTCCAAGGTGAAGTAGCAGTATTAGCAGTAGCAGTAAGGTCTAAATATAATTCTTTTGTAGCACCTAAACTTGAATGTTGAACACCCCAACTAGGAGAACCATTTAATTTTTTTACAATAATCATTTTAGGAACAGCACCTAATCCATGTCCTATTGTTGAATTAGAACCTGTACCTGTGTAAGTTGATATTGAAAATCCTGCTGTTGTATTAACTGAAGTATAAGTAGTGTTTATTGAGCCATCAGTATTTGATGAACCTTGACTACCACCTGCTTTCCAGCACCATTGAACTGCTGTTTGACCACTACCATTTCCAGCACCACCAGAACCAGCAGCTATTGTAAATCCATCACTATCAAAACTAGAATAGTAATCAGTAGAAGTAAATTCAGCACTACTACTACTACTTTCTATACCTTTTGTAATTCCTCTAACAACATCAAACCAACTATGATGTCCACTATTATCCCTTCTTTTTCCCCAAATTAAATCAGGTTTAAATCCTAAACCTGTTATAGCTTGTGAGTTACCTGTACCAGTACTAAGTTTAGTATTAAAGTGTAAGCTAGGTTTTGTAATTGTTGAGTATGCCATATTATTTGTTATCCATAAGTGTTAATATTTTTTGTATTTAATGCGTAATATCCAGATGGTACATCATATTCAAATAAACTTCCATTACCATTTGAACCAGCAGAAGTTATAGCTGTAGTACCAAAAAATCCATTGCCAAAATTACAATCAGCTTGTGTAGCAGTTTCATAAGTTCCAATACAAACATGCTGACCACCTAATGCTTTTGCATCTGTTGGTGTCCAAGTTTTAATAGCACCAGTTCTTGATGCTCCACTTGCAGGGTTGCCACTATTTTGCCATGTGCCATTAATTGCATAATAAAAAGCACCATTGTCGGAATCTAAAGCAAAAGATAATATGTTTCCTGCACTAAAAGTATTATATAAAACACTTGAAGTTGCACCATTTTCAGTAACTTTACCATCTGGTCTTGTCATAATATCTAAAGAACCACTTTCAGCACCACCATAACCAGAACCACCATTTTGTAATCTCATAACAGATGTTCTATTTGATTGTACGAAACCAAGTTTTGGATTACCACCACCATTAACACCTGTTGCTTTAATTTCCCAATACCATTTACCTTTGTTGCCTGTACCTAATGTACTGTAAGTTTCTCCATCATTAGTTGATGTGTTTCCTTTAACTGTATTATTACCTTGAGTTAAACTACTATAAGAAGAAGTAGCTAAAGCATTACAAGTAGCATAAACATTTGATGGTGTATCAACTGCTTGTTTTAAATTTCCATTAACTGTTAAATTATTTGAACCAGCAGAATCTGTACCAAGTGCTGCAGAGTTTTCAAATTTTAAATGAAAACCATTTGTACCAAAAGTTAAACCAGATGGTGATTTAAATTTCCAAATACCTGATGTAGAGTCTGTTTCACCAAATGATGTTGGTGTTAAATTTGTTCCATCTACAAAACAATAATGACTAATATATCCTTTTAAATAAGCATCATCACTTGGGTGTCTGCCAATAGTAAAATTAAATCCACTACCTCCACCTACATAATTTCCAGAAGAATTTGCAGTATTATTATTAGTGCTAAAACTTGTTTCTCTAACACCATTAACATATAATATATATTTATCTTCTTGTGTACTATCAGATAAATTAATAGCTAAAACTATATGATACCAAGCTGAAGTATCTCTAAATTTTCTAGTTGTTATTTTTTGAACATCGGTACTGTTACTTAAATCAACTTGAATTGCTAATGAAGCATCGCTTCTATATCTTAATCTTAAATAATTACCACTACCACTATAACTTTCCCAAAGAGCTTGGTCAGTTGAAATATTACAAAATTTTACCCACATAGAAACTGTAGCTTTTGTTGTACTTCCTGTTGATGAATTTGTTTTTGTTAAATAACTGTTTGCCATAATATTATCCTAGTTAAACTGTCCAGAGTTATTAGCTCCTAAATTAATTGTTATACTAAATGCTCTGTCAGCAGTTTGACCCTCTGCATCTGTAGCTCTTATTGTAAATGAATAAGTTGTATCTGCACTAGCACCAGATTCTGTTCCTGTTAAAGTTGAAGAACCTGCACCTGTATTTAATGATATACCTCCAGGTAAAGAACCTGATTGTAAAGTCATTCCAGTAGAATTAGTAGCTGTTAAAGTAATTGTACCAATTGAACTACCACCAGAAAAAGAACCTAATGAACCAGCACTTGTTGTCCAAGCTGGTGCATCTGATACTGTTAATAATGCAGTTGAACTTCTAACAGCATTACCATCATTGTTTTCAATTCTTAAAAAATATGTACCATCTGTTGCTAATGTAAAGTTTGCAACTATTGTAGTTGAGTTAGTAAATGAAACTGAATCAGCTTGTGTGATTGCTCCACTTGAATTTATAGCTTCAACTATTGGTACTGATATAAAATTCGTTCCTGTAATTGTTACAGCAGTTTGTGTATTTTCTATTACTGTAGGTAAGATAGATGATATAGTAGGTTTAGTTTCTCCTACTGTAACACTACCACCTAAAGATACTGCTGAACCATTAATTGTTATTGCTGAGTTTGATAATTTAGCATTAGCTATTGAACCAGCTAACTTATCATTTGTTACTGCAGAATTATTTATTTTTGCAGTAGTAACATTACTATCTACTATTTTAGCAGTTGAAACTGAATTGTCAACAGGAGTTGATAATAAACCTGTACCCATGTGATAAATAAAATCACAAGTATTTGCATCTGCTAAAGCTGCATCAAATGTAATTGTAGAACCACTAACTGAAAAGTTACCATATTGAATAACTCCATCAATAGATACTACCATTGTATCTGCTGAAGATGGAGTAAATGCTACACCACCTTTTAATAAATTATAAGGACCAGCACCTGTTGCAGTAGCTGGTGTTATAGCATCTAGTTTTTCTACATTACTAAATCTATCTAATCCTTGTCCTATATATGCCATATTATTTTATTCCTTAGTATTGTAAACTTACTCCTCTAATTCTAGCTTCTTTAGAACCAGATGCTTGATTAGCAAAAGATATTTTATATTTTAAACTTGTTCCTGCTGTTACAGATAAATCATTTACTTTAGCCATCTTAATACCAGAAGCAAAGTCTGGCATAGCTGTCATTGTAGCAGTAGTAAAATTAGAACCATTGTCTGCTGATAATTGTAAAACTATATCTGTGTTTAATGCGTTAGTACCTGCATTGTCTTGGTAAGTAATAATAGCACCCATAGAAGATACACTTGATGGTGCAGTTATTGTTGTGCCTGTAAAGTTTCCTGTTGCAGAAGCAACTAAAGTATTTTGTTGTGGTGTAAAATTTGCACTATATCTTGCTGTATTTGAAAATCTAAATTCATCATAGACACCATCAACTTCTTCACTAGTATTTCCATTTGATGTAATTCTAGCAGCAATCATTTGAGTACCATTAATATTATTACCAGAATATCTACTATCGGTTGCTGTTTGAACACCATTTACAAAAGCCGAAACTGCTCCACTACTTCTTTGTAAAACAAAATGAAACCAATTTCCTAAACCTGGATGTGTAGCAGTTGCATTCCAATTTGAAGTTCCTGCTTCTCCATAAAAATTAAGATTAGTAGTTGGACTACCACCACTTTCTTGCCAACCTACAGATATTCCATTTGGTGTACTATCATTATTAGTATCTTCTGCACCTGCATTAAATAATCTATCAGTACCACCAATAGTATTTTGTTTAATAAAAGATTCCATAGTAAAATCTCCTGTACCAACAGAAGAATCTTCAAAACTTAACCAAGTTCCTGATGCACCAGAAAAATCTCCACCATAAGTTCCAAGCTGTCCATCTGCAATTCTGGTTATTCCACTATTAATAGTTAGAGTTTTATTGTGAGAAGAACTATCAACAAATGTTGAATTTTGAAAAGTAATTAAACATCTTGTGTAACTATCATCAACAAATCTACCACTACTACCAGTAATACTACTAACATATTCACTAGCATTTCTTGAAGCATTAGTAATCGTATCAATACCTGTATTATCTTGGAATACATCAACATACATTGAGTTAGTATTGTAAGCACCTTTGTTTTCGTTAGATGCTTGTCTAATAGCTAAAGTAGAAATATCATTAACAATTTTATTGTCATCAAAACTTGTTGCGTGTTGAGATACATTAGATGCAGCTATTCTAGCATCAGCAAAAGTACCACTTCCGATACGACTTGCATCCATTGTACCTGAAGTAATTTTACTTGCAGAAATATTAGGAATCTCTGCTGCGTCTAAATCTATTGCTGCGTTTCTAATTTTTATTATTGCCATATTATTTTATTACCTTGCTGTACATGGTACATTGTTTGAACCTACTAATGATTGACCAAATGCCATATAGATGTATGTTCCACCAGAACTATTCATATCGCCACTTGTTGTTAAAATTTTAAAACCATTGCTACACATATCTAAGTTAGTTCCAGTATCTTCTGGATTTTGAAGGTTAGGATAAAGTTGACTATTTGAAGAATTATAACCTAATCTTTTATTATCAAATAGTCTCCAATTAGATGTAGAGTCTGTTCTTTTAAATATAACAAAAGATGGTCTCATTCCTGTATAAACAAATGTACCATCAGCATTTCCATTACCTGTGTATGAGCCAAACTTACTGTAACCAGTTTTTTCTGCAAAGCAGTAGGCAATCATATTATTACCACTTGCTCCACCTGTTGAACTTGAATCACCAACTGAAAATACAGAAGATGTTGGAGTTGTGTTATTCCAATTATCTGCATAAGCACCAACTTTAGCACTATCACTATTTAATAATATTGAATGTGTATTTCCATTATTAACATTATAACAATACCAATCTGTACTTGATGAAAGATTTTTAACTATAATCATTTTTGGTACTGCACCTAATCCATGTCCAATAGTTGCTGCATTTCCTGTTCCTGTCCATTTACATATTGAAAAACCTGCTGTCGTATTAACAGATGTGTATGTAGTATTTATTGAGCCATCTGTGTTAGATGAACCTTGACCATTTGCTTTCCAGTTCCATGCTGCGTATGTGTGAGGTGAAGAACCTTGATTAACTTTATTATCAGTTCCTAAAGTAAAACCATCTGATTGCCATGATTTTAAATCATTTGTAGTAGATGTTTGTGAAGCATTGCTATTACTTGCAATATAATAACCAGAACCTCTAACTTGGTCTGCCCACATATGCCACTCATTTGTATTAGAGCCACTTACTATTGCTCTTTTCTTAATCCATGTTAATGAGGGTTCAAAACCAACTCCAGTAATTGCTAAATTATCATTTCCTGTTGAAGTATAAAGAACTGTGTTAAAAAAATCTAAACTTTTATTTACTGTAGTATAAGCCATTATAAATTTAATCCTTTTGTTGATAAAGCTGTATAGCCTGTTGGTACATCATATTCAAATATTCCATTACCACTTGCGTTAGTTCCTGCACTAGATACTGCTGTTGTTCCAAAGTAGCCATTGCCAAAGTTATATTGAACATTAACAGCACTTTCTCCACCATTATAATCCATTGAAGTAAAAGGTGCTACAGTTGTAATATTGTAAGTTGCTATTTGGCTTCCATTTTTATACCATTTTATAGTTTTTGTTCCACTATCTAAATCAACTGCTATTCCTATTATATCATTCGTTGCGTATGTAAAACTTTGTGAACCTGTATTTGAACCATTAGCATAAACATTACCATTGCCATAAGTACCATAACTATTTGTAAAACCACCAGGATAACTTCCTCCTGTTGGTTTTTGCATTTGTTGTTCATCTAAACTACCAATTCCAAGCATAGGATAATCACTTGATGCAGTTGCTATTTTTGCTTCCCAATAAAATTTACCAGATGTAAAACCTAAAGTTCCTTTTGCATTTCCAACACTTCCATCATAATCACTTTCAGTATTTCCACTTGATAATGTCACTCCACTATCTGTGCTTAAAGGATTTAAAGTACAAAAAACATTGCTTGGATTATCTTCTGTTTTTGTAAGTGTACCACCACTTACTGAAAAATTACCACTTGAATTTCCTGCTTGATTAGTGACTGAATTTCCATCTTTTAAAATAAAATATCCATTATTACCATAAGATACACTAGGAGAAGTTTTAATTTTCCATTCTCCAGTTGTACTATCTGTTTCTCCAAATTCTGTTGGAGCATAACTTTGACCATCACAATAATGAATGTGCGACATACTTCCAGTCCAATAACTACCTGGATTAGAAGATTGGTATCTTCCATGAACTAAAGCTCTTTGACCTAAATTCATTGTTGTATTTTGTGCAGGATATTGTGGAGTTGGACTACCACCACCTATTGCAGTTAATTCTATTTGTTCTCCATTAACATACCATCTAATTCTATCTGATGCTGTATATTGTGTAGTATCAAATCTAAAAACTATATGATACCAAGCATTAGTATCTTTAAATAACATTTTACTATCTAAATTATATTCATTTGAACCATCCCAAAAACCCATTCTCATTAAATCATCATTTCTTAAATGTAAATCTATTTTTTGAGTATGACTTGATGCGTTTTCATGAATCCATAAATATTGATTTGACCCATTAGATGCTCCTCTTTTAAACCAAATAGAATAAGTAAAAGTTTTATCACTTGTTACACTTCCTGTTGCTGCTCTGCTTATCCATGTATTAGCCATTAGTTAAATTGTCCTCCACCTGTTGCACCGAAGCTAGATTGTAAAGTAAATACTCTATCTGCTGTTTGTCCTTCAACATCTGTTGCTCGTAGTGTAAATGTATATAATGTTGCAGTAGTTGAACTACCACCAAAATCTGTTGTTGTTATTGCACCTGTAGAACTATTTAATGCACAGTTTGCTTGACCTGAACCTGAACCTATAAGAACTGCAGGAGATGAAACTTCTGAATATGTAATCGCTGAATCTGATGTTGCTGCAACTGTTGCTACAGTACCAGAAAAATCACCAGCAGCACTTCCTAAAGAACCTGCTGATGTTGTCCATGTAGGAGCTGTACTTGCAGTAATAATTGCATTAGCACTTCTACCTGCATTACCATCATTGTTTTCTACTCTAACATAATAAGCACCAGTAGCTAATGTAGCTGTTACTGATAAAGCTGTTGCACTTGTAAATGATACAGCACCAGCTCTTGTAATAGCTCCTGTATCTGATTTTATAAATTCTACTATTGGTATTGATACAAAACCTGTACCTGTAATATTAAATGTTTGTGATGTAGCTGGAGCAATTGTTTGTGATACATCTGCTACTGTAGGTTTTGCTTCTACTGCGTCAACCCAACTTAATTGATTTGTATTAGAACCATTAGTAGCTAGTACTTGTCCATTACTTCCAACTGAAGTAGGGAGAACTAAATTATAACTTTGCCCTGCAGAATGTGCAGGTCCAGCTATTGAAACTCCATGTGAATTTTGTGAGCAATTAAGAATAATTTTTCCATCAGCACTTGAACCATCACCTTTAATAGTTAGTCCAGGTGTAAATTCTGTTTTAGCATTTGTTATTGCATCTGCATTTACTTTAACTTCAGTTACAGCATTAGTAGCTAGTTTGTCTGCTGAGACAATACCATTTTCTAAATCTGCTGCTGTTAAAGCTGCGTTTGCAGGAGTTCTTCCAACATATGCCATAGTATATTATTTCCTTATTATGCTGAGATAGTATCTACAACACTTGTAATTATATCAACAGATGAAGCTGCAGAAGCTACTGCTTCAACTGAATCTCCACTCTGTAATACAACTTTAGAACCACCATCAATTAATTCTAAAGAACCACCTGTAGGGATAGGTGCATCTTTAATAATGTGATAAGTGTCACTACCATTCTTAACATATACAGTTACATTCACAGAAGTACCAGAAGTGTTTGCACATCTAATACCTATGATAGCATCATCAGAATTTGCTGCTGCTCTTAAAACAGTAGGCGAACCTGCATTGTTTGAAATGTCTTGTTGTAAATATCTTTCGAAATCTTGTGCCATAGAATTATCCTAATTATACCTTTTTTTTACCTTATTGTCAACAACTATAAAGCAATAGCCATAGCTACTGCAAAACCATTACTAGCTTTATTACTAATATTAGTATTAGCTGTATTTATTTGAGTTTGAATAGATGAAGTTACTCCATCTAAGAAACCAAATTCTGTATTATCTACTGAACCATCATGTATTAAATTAGCATTTAATCTATTAGATGAATCAATAGTAGCTTGTTTAGCATCTATTTGTGTTTGAGCATTAGATGATAAACTATTAATAAATTGAAACTCTGTACTTGTTACACTACCATCTGCTATCTTAGTAGCATCAATAGCTGCTGCTGCTTTAATATCTGCATCAACTATATTAGTAATAGTATTGTTATCTGAATCAATTGATTTATTTGTTAAAACTTGAGAACCAGTTAAAGTAGCAACTGTTGAATCTATATCTAAAGTTACAGCTCCAGATGTACCACCACCTGATAATCCTGTACCTGCAGTTACTGCTGTAATATCTCCAGTAGGTATAGTAGCTACTTGCGTATCAACATATGCTTTAATTGATTGTTGAGAAGCAACTGATGTAGCAGAATCAGATGACATATTATCTTCATCTTTAAATGCTGTACCACTAATTGCTGTATTAATAACTGGACTTGTTAAAGTAGGACTTGTTAAAATTTTATTTGTTAAAGTTTGAGAACCTGTAAGTGTAGTTACAGTTGAATCAATAGCAATATCATTTGCATTTGCATCAATACCAGTACCACCTATAACATTTAGAGTTACATCACCTGATATTCCTCCTCCAGTCATACCAGTTCCAGCAACTACTGAAGTAATATCTCCTGTAGGTATTGTTGCAACTTGAGCATCTACATAAGTCTTAATAGCTTTTGCAGAAGCAAGTGTATCATCTGAACCAGATACTGAAGTTATATCTGTATCTAAAACTCCTGATTTTAAATTATCTACTTCAATATTTGATAATGTATTATTATCTACATCAATAGTTTTATTTGTTAATATTTGAGAACCTGTTAATGTTGCAACTGTATTATCAATTGCAAATGTCATTGTCTGTGCAGAACCTGTAGTATCAATACCAGTTCCACCAGTTAATGTTAATGATTGAGCATCTAAATCAACTGATTGATTACCACCACTATCACCAGCAAAATCTAAATCACTAGCTGTTACTTGTGCATCAACATAAGTTTTAATTGCTTTAGCACTTGCAACTGTATCATCACTTCCTGAAACAGATGATAAATCTGTATCAACATCTGTAATACTTGTAGCACTACCAATAGTTAATCCATCTAATGTTACAGTACCATCAAAGAAAGCATCTTTAAATTGTAAAGAACTTGTACCTAAATCAATATCATTATTAGTAGTAGGTACTATTGCACCATCTTGTAAATTAAATTGTTCAGTAGATGTTCCTGATACATCAATAGAAAAATCTATTGTATCATTACCTGTGTCTATTTGAATTTTGTTTAATGGAGTTGTTAATCCTGCATCACCAATTAATGCAATGACTGGACCTTCTGCAGCAGTACCATCATGTTTGTGTCCTGTTGCATTATTAAATGCTGCTAATAATTGATTGTATTCGTTATTAAAGATAGCTGCTGTTATCGTATCGTTATCGTTAATCGAACTCTGTCTAGTATATCCTGCCATAATTTATCTTCTTCCTCCTGCTATGAATGAAACAAACATTCCATTTACTGAATATGGAGCATTAGTATCATCACTAAAAAATTTAAAGTTATTAGAAAAACCACTACCTGTTACTAATATACTTTTACTTGGTAATGTTGTTGCTCCAAATACTGCTTGACTAAATTTAGCTGTACCAAATAAAGCAGCAGAACTTAAATTTCCAACAGCAAAGTTTCCTGGTTGAGGAACTTCACTACTTTCAAAATCATATCGTATTCTTAAATTTAAAGAATTTTGTAAACCTTCAGGTTCAATATTAGCTTTAATTTTATATAAACTTTTTCTTAAACCATTATCACCATAATCCATATCTGGTGTTTGAAATTCTGCTACAACATTTGAACCATTAAAACTAGAACCAGTATCATGTTGAAAAATAAAACCTGATTCATCTGCATGAAAAATAACTTCTGTACCTGAACTATTTAAATTTGAAGTACAAACAGTTACAGGTAATCCTTTTGTTTCACTCCATTCAAAAGCAGGTATACCTTCTGCACTATATTTAAATGTTCCTATAATTCCTTTTTGACCAGAGTCAGCTTGACCAGATTGATAATAGAATAATCTGTATTGACTTCGTTCTCTAATAACTATACTAGAAACTGTAAAGTTTCCAAAGTTGTTTAGTATATTATTTATAAGAGGTAAAATTTTTCTTGATATAGAACCTAATTCGACATCATCAATTCTAGCTGTTCCAGCAACTGTTCTCAATCCATCAGGTGCTAAGAAGATTAAATCTCCACCTATCTCCTGTATTGAGTTACCACTTACACAACCTATATTTTTAGTTACTGATTTAATTATAGGAGTAGAATCAAGGTTTGTCAACTCATATATACTATTTTTACAGAATATAATTAAACTATTTCTAAATACTTTAATACCTATTACTACATCTCCTACATCTATAGAACCTGCAGAAGCACCTTCAAAATCATAAGGTTTTAATCTAGTACTAAAATAAACTGTACTAGGATTAGATGTTTGTCCAGATACTATAATTCTTTCAGAATATCGTTCTATTAAAGAACATCCTACTGGAGAAGACCTCTCAATTTCTTCAAAATGATATTTATTATTATCATCTATAAAAAATTCAAATATTTTATTTTGACCATCTACACCATAAATAGTACCATTCTGACCACCTGTAGATTCAAAGTTTATAAATTTTACATTAGTTTGATTAGTTCTAACTATTGTTGTTGCAGCAGCTAAATTATTTGCAGCTATACCACCTACAAAATAAGCTAAACCATTTTGAGTATTTCCAGTATTAGCATTAATATCTAATGTTAATACAGTATCACTTGTAATAGATAATACTTTATAAATATTATTATCAATTTTAATATCATCATTAACAATAAAAGAAGTTGTAAATGTAGTATTAGTTCCTGTTACTGTTGGAGAACCTGCATTAATTGAAACTGTACCAGGTCCTGCAGTAAAAGTATCTTTATTTATTTGAACATATGAAGTACCTGTAGTACTAAAATATAAATCATCTGATTGAGCAACTAATACTCCATCAGCATAGTTTGTAATACCATGAATAGTATCTGTTGATGTACCACTAGGAATGACACCACTATTACCACCCCATTTAGTATAACCACTTACTCTTCTATAACCACCTGTAGTAGATGATTCAAAGTTTTGTAATACTGTTGCAGCTCCAGGTGTTCTAAATAAAGCATGAGAACTTGAAACTAAATCCAAGCCACCTTGTACTGTAATAGAAGCTCCTTGAGTTGGCATAATTTATTCCTTAGTATAAAAAAGCAAAACGAACATCTGACATATATTCAGGTTGAGGTGAATTTAATTGGTCAGCCATTTGTTGTAAACCTTTTTTATATTCGTCTAATGCTAATTGTGATTGTGCAATGTTATCTTTAAATTGATAAATATAATATCTAGCTCTTGCTAGTAAAACTGGTTTGTATTGTTCTGGAAATAATACTGTATCTGTATCATTAACTAATTCTGATGGTCTATTATAAGCAAAGAAATAAATTCTATATACACCATCTGGTATAGGAGATAATCCAAATCTTCTACCATCTGAACTTCTTAATACTCTTAATGGTGTTGCATAAGTTTGTGTATTAGCTTTACTTGCTTCTTCACCTTGAGCATAAGTACTTCTCCATGCTGATAAAGTTGTAAATGCTAATTTATTAACTGTATGAGGTGCTGATTTTCCTGATACACCTTCTGTTGTTAAAGTAAAACCATCCCAGTTTACTGAATCAAAATCTGCATCTACATTAGCAGAACCTGGTTTCATTAAATACCATCTAGTTCCAGCTACAGTTTCTACAAAGTGATTACCATAATATTCATTTTGTGGTGCTGCAGTATGTAACCAAGACCATTCATCTACTGCATCTACTATATCAAAGTAAGCTCTGTTGACACAATTAGATACAAATTTTTGTATACCTAATGCTCCTGATACTGTTGTTACTTCTGGTTCATTTATTTCAACCAGTAATTCATTTGTCATTGATAGATAAGTTTTAGCCATTTAACAGTTCCATGCTCTTAGTGATTTATTAATTCTTGAATTAGGGTCTCTTGCAGTTT
>WLWG01002703.1_pt1 | contig 13062 bp, 9 predicted proteins | sample 6712871 | NCBI WGS metagenome assembly WLWG01 (sample SAMN12718693, study PRJNA515312) | sponge metagenome | isolation source: marine sponge | host: Mycale hentscheli | place: New Zealand: South Island, Marlborough, Capsize Point | collected 2003-05-01 | reverse complement strand
TCAGCTGTATTCAGGAACTGTTAAGTTTGAAAGTGGTAGATCAGGTGTAACTGATTGGGCAAAAGCTAGATTTATAAATGGGTTTTTTGCGGGTAAAAAAATAGCAATATTTTACAAGTTTAAAAAAGAATTAGAAGCAATAACAGATATTTATAAAGAAAGTATTACTACGGATCTAAAAGAGTTCAAAGAAACCGACAAGTCAATAGCATTACAAATTGTTTCAGGTAGAGAAGGTATAAGTTTAAAAGAAGCTGAAGCTTTAGTGTATTACAATATTGATTTTAGTGCGACAAGTTATTGGCAGTCAAGAGACCGGATGACTACTAAAGATAGGATGTATAATAAAATATATTGGGTGTTTGCTGAGAATGGTATTGAACACCAGATTTATAAGTCGGTGATCAAGAAAAAAGACTATACTTTGAATCATTTTAAAAGAGATTTACTTACACTCAGATAATGACAGAACAACAAATACAAACTAAAAGAATAAAACAGCTTGAAGCTGAAGGCTACTATGTTATCAAATTAATAAAAACAAATAAGAACGGCATCCCGGATCTCGTTGCGTTTCCAAAAAACTGCAATGTTTTGTTTTCAGAAATTAAAAAACCAACGGGCAAGGTCTCTAAATTACAAGAATATAGATTAAAAGAATTAGAAAGTTATGGGTTCAGAACAGAAATATATAACGGCAAGTGAAAAAGAAGAAGTCGAAGAGACTATAGAGTATTATAATACTTATAAAAAAAACTTAGTTCAGTTTATAATACACAGTTGTTCTTACTCAGAGACAAAAAAAACCTGGGGCAGAGTTAGATTAAATCCTCATGAAATTTTAGAAATACAAAAAGAAATTTCTAGAACAGAAATACTTATTTATGATCTAAAATTGTTAAAAAATCCAAGTAATTCTATCTTAAATTATCTAAATAATAAACATTTAAATTAATTTTACTATCTTTAAAATAAAAAAAATGGCACAAGGTGTAATTGAAAACGAAATTTTTGAACATTTTAGACTTGAAGAAAAAAAAGTTGTAGATGCGAAGAAACTTCTCAAAGAAAAAGGTTATATTACAATAAAAAAGAAGATATAGCCAATGGCTCATAAGATTTCAGTTGATGATGTGAATGCAATCAAGCACATTAATTATGTGACTAACAACTCTCACGACCTCGTAACTGAACTTTATGAAGACCTTATGGAGCGTGATCATAACCAAGCAAAGGTCAAAGCCCAGAACATCTGTCAAATAATGACAGAGTTAATTCACTCTTTATCAGATGAAGTCTAGAAAAGATGAAGGCCCACGCCTTAGATTATCTATGGAAGAAGTAGATATGATAAGGGAGTTGAGAGCTAACAAGATAGATAACCTTAATGAAAACTCTGCCCTTACTGACCACTTAAACGAAAGAGGTATAGACAAGGATGATGTTATTAGTGTAAAGCATTGGCAAAGCGCAAGTGGCGAGTATCGTTTTTCAATTGTAACTAAAGAGAATTTAGGTATAAAAGAGAAAGATATATTTGATAAAGTAAATAAGTTTGTAGAAAACTATTCACCTGATTATAAACCTATAAAAAGAAAAAGACAATCGGATCCTCATCTGCTTGTTATTAATCCTGCTGATATTCATATTGGTAAGTACGCTAAGTCGGTAGAAACTGGTGAAGATTATGATTCCGAAATTGCAGTAAAGCGTGTAATGGACGGGCTGTATGGTTTAATTGAAAAGTCACAAGGTTTCGAAATAGAAAGAGTTTTGTTTTGTATAGGTAATGATGTGTTACATATAGATAATGTTTATTCTACAACCACAAAAGGAACTCACCAAGATACTGATGGAAAGTGGTGGGAACACTACGAGCTTGCTTTGGCTTTGTATGTAGAGTGTATAGAAATACTTAGACAAATAGCTCCTGTTGATGTAGTTCACAGTATGAGTAACCATGACTATCAATCAGGATTTCATTTAGCGCATACACTACAGGCGTGGTTTAGAAAAACAAATGACGTAACGTTTGATGTAAGTGTAGCGCATAGAAAGTATTATCAATACGGCACTTCTCTTATAGGTATAGAGCATGGTGATGGAGCTAAGATGGATAACCTTCCATTGCTTATGGCGCAAGAACAACCGGCAATGTGGGCAAACACTAAAACCAGATATTGGTATTTACATCATCTGCATCATAAAGTAAAATATAAGTGGAGAGACGCTAAGGACTTCATAGGAGTCACTGTAGAGTACATGAGGTCTCCTTCGGGTACTGATAGCTGGCATTCGAGAAAAGGCTACACAGGCGTTCCTAAGGCGTGTGAGGGCTTTATACACCACAAAGAACTAGGCCAGGTGGCGAGACTCACTCATTTTTTCTAATTTACTCATTAATTTTTTAGAGTGTAACAAATCAGCACATTTCTCATACTCTTCCAGGTCTTCAAAGTATTCAATTAATTCATCAAACACCTCTTCATAATCCTCTATTACTTCTTTAGTAGGATCAAATATTAAAGTAACTTTTATGTCACGATTTAATAATTGTTCGTAACCAACCTTGTTAGTTATTACATAATAACTTTGTAGCATAAAAGTATGTTCATCAAAATGTTTCATTAATTAAAAAGGAGATTTAGGCATGCCACTACTTCTCCTATTACTAAAAGGAGATTTAGGGCCCGAGGGTTTAGTGCTTTTTTGAGTTTTCTTTTTAGTTTTCTTTTTAGGAGTATAACTAATTTCTTTTTCTTTTCGTTTCTTCAATTCTTTTAACGCTCTTTCTGACAAGTATCCTACCTCAGAGAAAGGTATAGCTCCAGCCAAATACAATGCATAAAGGACAGCAACAGTCCCGGATTTCTTTTGTGCGTCTTTAGTTAGTTTTTTAGTAGAAGTTTGACCTCTATATGTAGTAGTGGCTTTTCCCGATTGAGACATCATAATTAATTCTGCTAGCATTATAGCTTTAGCACCCCCTATACCTAAAACACCTAACTGCTCATTTAAATCTTTCTCGTTCTTGGCAAAAAATCTAAAAGGATCTTCTTTATCTTCTTGCATTAAAGCAAGAAGAGAATTTGCTTTACTTAATATAAAATCATTTGTGTAAGGTATAGGAGAAATTATATCAGCAAACATATTACCCGCCCTTCCTCTAATTTGACTTGTTATTCTTTTTCTTTCTTTTTCTTTTCTTTTTTCATAATCCTCTTCTTCATCTTCCCCAATCAATCCAGAAACTAAACTAGATAACATTGTAGAAATACCCAATCCAATAAGATTAAAAGTGAATGATTCAACACCTAATCCGGCTAATGATCTACGAGCTGCTTTTTTATCTCCAGGTAAAGCTGTAGGATTTCTAAACAAAGTGTTTATGTCAGAATACATTCTAGTTTTTTGATTTAATAAAAAATTAGCAAAAGGAAATGCGGTTTTTCTTATCATTTGAGGGAGTAATTTTTGACTGGTAAACAACTCTCCTTGCAAATCTTGATCAGATGTATTTTGCTGTCTATCTACTTGTTGTTGCGCAAATTGCGCCGCATCTTTATTTAATGGCTGAGTCCAATCAATCTCACTAGAGCTAACCCCTTTTTTGTCCATAGCTTGAATGTAATATGCTAAAAAAGATGCTCTTGCTGTGGCAACATCTGGGTTTACTAAAGATTTTTCTAAAACATATTTATTGGCATTATCTATAGCCTTTATAACCTTACCAGCTTTAGTTCGTGTAACATTATCAATTCGAGTGTCGACTGACTCTAAATCAGATTGAGCTTTTATACCTCTATTTGCTATAGCCATACCAGATTTATTAATAGCCTCATTAGCATCCTTATTAGTATTAATAAGATTTACTCCTTTAATTGTATTAATTACACCTGCATTAACAGAGGTGTTAAATATAGGGACTATCTGTTTTATAGGTTGAGTTAAACCACCCAACGCCTTTACTACACCAAACGTAGCCAGTTTGTTTATAACGCCTAATGCCGCTTCATCTTTGGTGTTAAAAAACTTTTTACCTCTTTTTGCATCTACATAATTATTAATCCTATCTTCCATAATCATCCTTGCATCTTCATTAACAAAAACCTGTTTGTAAGCTTCTGACTCTCTTGCCCCTTTTATCTGCTGTATAGATGGAGCTGTATATATGTCTGTCAATGCAGCTTTATAGTTGCTTAAATTTTGTCTATCAAAACCTAAATTTAACACCCTTCCTTTAGGTAAGTCGGTAGGTTTGGTAGCCTCTTTTAAAACTCCAGTTTCTTTATCGTATGGACTTCTTTCTAAACCTTCAGGATTAAATACAGGCTGCGTTATGTCTGGTGTTTCTTGAACTTCTTTAAGTTTTTGTACACTTCTCGGCGTATAGTTAATGTCTTTTCCTAAGTTTCTATTATACACATTTAAAGATGTATCCGCTAAATCATTATACTTGTTTGACCATATTTCAGTAACATATTCCACACCCTGTAAATTTACAGGATCTACTTTAGCTTCTACTTCATTTATATTGTTAGAACCTTCTAGTATATTATCATAAACTTGCTGTAGCTTTTCCGCTTTAGCCTTATCGTTTTCGCTTTTTGACTCTTCTAATCTTTCAATAGTTTGTTTTACTAATTTTTTACTTGTCTCAAATTCGTTTTGTTGCTCTGATTCTGTACCTGGTGTAAAACGTCTCACTTCTGCTAACACCCCTCTTTCTAAATCATTAGCTTCGTCAAAGTAAATACCGCTTTTCATTTTCTTTTTTGCAAATGCGGCTGCATAATCTTGCTCTACATTTACCGATTCTTTTTCTGCCCGAGAAGATCCGTTTACAACACCATCTAAACCTAATAGTTTTGTTACTTTTCTGGCTTTTGATTGAGAAGCAAACATAAGCTCAAAAACATTTGGTAATGTAGAAATTTCTCTATTCCACAATCTTCCCAACCATGTGCTTTTTAAAGCAGATTTTATATTTTCTTTAGCTAAACTAATCATTCCTTGATTACCCCTGTATTGACTAAGAATTGATTGCATTCCTCCGGTTGATTGATTTATTTCAAAATTAATTATTGAGTCTAAGGCAGCCATCTTTTGGGCGGTGCTAAGTAATTTTAAATCCATGTTCAAAAAATCACGAATTAATTCTTTTTTTTCTTTATTTAATTCTACATCTCCATCTTCTATACTGCCCTTAATATTTATTTTAGTGTTTTGAAATGCATTTTTTATAGCCTTATCTATGGCTGCTTCTTTGTTTTTTGCTAACAACTCTGATTTTTTACCAGGATCATTAGCTTCACCCTCTATATCATACAAAGCTTCTTTCATTTCGTCTAACGTTAACTCCCCAGCTTCTAATCCAGTAAGTAACTCAAACGATTCTTTAGCCAACTCATAATTTCTTTTGTTTTGTAAATCAATTTGTTTTTTACTATATGTGTCAACTTTTTTAACATCAAAAGGTTTTGCTGTTTTTAAACCTTTGCCTGTTTTTTTAGTTTTCATCAGACCATCTTTTACGCTTTGAGCCAATTCTAAATAAGCATCAATATCTGAAACTACACTTGGGTTTACAAGTGTAAATTGTTTTGCTGAGTCAGATAAAGAAGCTTCTTTGTCTTTTAAATTTTTCTTTATTGACTTTGATAAAGCAACTGCTTTTGAAAGTTTACCAGAATATGAAGAATCATTCATGGCTTTTTCTACAAAATCAATTACATCTTGAACTTTTTTAGCGTTATTTAAATTTACACTGGATACTTTTTTGATTAGCGAAACAGCTTTTTTATTAGTAATATTACCCTCTTTTAACAAAGATTTTATTGCATCCCTCAAACTTTTTCTTCTTTGTGTTTGATCTTTTTTAGCGTCTCGTGCAGCTTTAACCTCTAGTTTTATTTGATCTTTTAAAGCAGTCTTTTCATCTACCTCTATTTTCTTTCTTTTTTTACCAATTAATTTTTCAGGACTAGGGCTTTTCTTTTTTCCAAAGTTAGGTTCATTTGGATCAATTGATTTTCTAACACTATCCTCAACATCTTTTTCTTTTGTTACTGCTAACGGCTCTCTGTTAGGATCAATACCTACAACTGTTTTTATGTTATTTGGTGTAGGATTTAAACCTGTCAACTCTTTAAATTTATTTTGTAACTCAACCAGTACAGCGCTTAACTCTGCATCTCCCCTTTTTAATTGATTCACATCTTTAGCTGTAGGGTTTGATTGTATGAAATCTATAATATTCTCCATATCTAAACTACTATTGTAGTCAACCCATCCATCCTCTATACTTACACCATCTTTACTTATCCAAAAATTAGACACACCGGATTCTTTAGGTGATACTCCTGTCATTCTAACCCAGCTTTCAGGTGTAAATTTTAAATCTATTATATCAAAAATACCTCCTTCAGCTGTTTGTTGAGCTGTATCAGCAACAGTTTCCTTAATATCTTTCTGTTGTTGCTCTATAGCCTTTGCTACTTCTTTTACGTTTTGAGAATTTTGAGCAATAATACCAGGTATTTCATTTGGCGCAACCCCTTCAGGAATTACAGCTTCTTTACCAGCGTTAACATCTATAACATTACTTAAAACAAACTTACTAGCTTTAGACACTGAATTTTTATTAACAGGAGAATTAGTTCCTCTCTTTATAATTTTTTTAACAGTTCCATCAGGATTTAAAGAAACATCAATTCTAGAATTAGGAACGCTTACTGGTTGCGCAATTTTGTCTCTAGCAATTATTTCCGTCTTTTGGTTTTCCGCTTGACCTTCTGTTTCTTTTTGGCTCTGGTTGGTAACGGCCCTGGTGGTGTCTCCTTTGACCACCGTTTGGCCATCTCCGGTAGATTTTGGAACATCCACGCCCTCTGTTTTTCTGATTTGAACGGCATCTTTATTTGTTTTATAATTATTCCAATTTTGTTTTACTAACTCTCCTTTTTCGTTTACTTTATATAAATCAAAATTAGACAATTGTCTCGAATCTGGTTTTAAAGTTGAAATTCCACTACTTTTTTCAAAAGTTTTTCTATTTTGAAAACTTGCACTGGGTATAAATTTATTATCTCCTTTAGTAACGACAACAAACTCTCCAGGTTTTACCTTACCAGAATAAACACCACCTTTTTGGAAATTAGGAGACTGCCTGTTGAAACCTTCTTTTTTTGTTGCTGCTTCTAATGGGTTGTTAGGTACTCTAGAATCAAAATCTTTTAAATCTTCTTTTTTTCCAATCACCTGCCCTCCATCAGCCCAATTAGTAATTGCATCTTTACTCATTGTTCTGTGGGTAAAAATGTCTGGTTTATTTAGCTCTTCAAGAGTAATTTTTTCTTGAACGGCATCTTGTTTGTCTTTAATTAGTTCGTTTTGTTTCTTTAAAATATTTTCTTCAGACTCTAAAATAGCTGGAAGTTTAGACTTTAACCTCACTTCATTCTCAGCCTTCAATGCTTCAACAGCTTCTTCTTTAGTAACCTCAACAGTTCGTTTGCCATCTTTTTCTCCGTCTATAATAGACTGCGCTTCCGAAACATCTCTTTCTTGTAATTTTTTAATTTGCGCATCTACATCTTCAATTCTTTTGTCTATTTCTTCTTTCAAAGGCCCTTCAAGACCTTCTTTTTGGTCAATTAATCTTTGTCTTTGAGCAAGTAAGTCCGCTGCCTCTTCAACATTTTGAGACATCTTTATTGTTCCTTTTGTTTTTAACTCAGCGGCTTGCATGTTATAAATTTCACTGTATGCATTTGCCGCCTCTTCTTTACTTAAAGAGCCTTCATTAATTAATACATCTAAAGTTTTTTTAAGGTCTTTAACATCAGTAGCTAAAGTTCTAACTAAGTCTTTTCTTTTGTTTCCGGTCAGTAATTTTGTACCTCCTAATGTAGAGGTAGCGCCAATAGTCATTACACCTGTTTCTATTACACCAGCTGCTGTTATTTTTTGATCTAAAACTTCGTTACCTATTTTTTGATTTACTAAATTATTTATAGCTTTTTCAGAAAAATATACAGGCAATTCTTCTACAAAAAGTTCTTTCATGTTTTCTTTTACAAGAGCACCAAGCTTATCTTTAAATTGTTTTTTTGCAAAGTTTTTACCTTCTTTAATAGCCAGGTTCTTAACCTGGTCTTTAATGGCTTGAAAACCTATAAGCAATCCTTCGTTGCTACCAGCTAGTCCTGAAAAAATACCATCTAATGTCGAAATGGCTTGACCTGCATTTACAGCAACATCCATAGCTTCCTTTTCACTCATACCTGTAGCCATTAATTGACTTCTAATATCATCTACATTTTTTACTACACCACTGGTAAAAGAAGTAAGTCCCATAGATACTTTGCCAGCTGTATTTGGTTTAAAAAATTTATTTAAACCTGTAGCATTTTTAACTTTACCAGCAGTTCTAATAAGAGCAACTAAGTTTACAATAGTATTTACACCCCCAGTAGCGATTGATCCTCCTGTCCAATTTATTACTGTGTTAGGTACGTCTTTTGATCTTTTAATAATAGAATTAATTTTTTCTTCAGACAATATACCTTCCATTCTAATGTTAGAATTGGAATCATACACTGTACCGTTGCCATCTACAATAAACTCTTCACCTTCAAAAGTAACAGGTTTGCCTTCTAGAAAAGCAGGTCTTTTTAATTCACCTACTTCCCTATCTAAAGAGTCTCCACTATCCGTAATCATTTCGCTTACTCCCGCTAAAAAACCTTTTTTGTCGTATCCAAAAGTTGCCAAACGTTGATCAATCATACCCGGTATTCCTCCTGCAAAATCTGCTCCAAAGGAAGTAATTGCTGTACCTGCTGTTTTTAATAACTCGATACCACCTGCTGATAACTCTGCTCCTCCCCCTTTTTTAAAACTATTATAAAGCTCTTTTCTTCTTTCCAACTCATCATCAACAGTTTGATCTTTATATGTAGGAAAAGACTCTATGGCTGACTCTAAGGAAGAGTAGGTGTTCATAAAATCTTTTTTTAACAAAGAAGCTTCTTTTTTTAATGCTTTTATTTCCTGAGGATCAGTTGACAGGCTTTGCGCCGCTTCGTTTGCTGAAAGCTTGTTTGTTATAGTGTTTAATTTAGAAGCGTTATATGATTGTAATTTTTCATATTGTCTTTTCTCTAACTCATATTGATTACCTTCATCGGTTGGTAAAAGTTTTTTAAAAAATTTATAAACCGAACCTTCTTGTCTAGTGTTTTTTTTCTCCCATTTTAAATAATCATCTTGATCTACATTGTTTTCAATTAATATTTCTGAATTTATTGTGTCAGGATTATTATAATCTTCTTCAGTTAGTAATACCTCTTCTTTTTTAACAGTTTTTGGATTAGCTTTTTCGTATAACTTAATAGCATTTAAAACATTTTCAGGTATTTCAGATTCTTTTTTTAAAGAAAACTCACCTGTCTCTGGATCCTTAATTTGATATTTTTTTTCTTGCCCTTTTCCTTGTGAAGCCAAAAGTTTGACCGCATCAAGTGTTTCCATTTGAGGTTTGTTAGAATCAAAAAAGCCTACGGAATTTAACAGGTCTATATTACTTTGATTGTCTAATAAGGTTTGTTGATTTTCTGGAAGAGTTTCGTCAAAATCTATATCTATTTCTTCTTCAACTACCTCTGAACCAGCCGAAGATCCAGGAGGTTGAACCATTTCTGTACCTGATACCAATTCCTCTTCTTGAACAATAGGTTCGGAAGAGTCTTTTTTTTTTACAGAATCATTAAACCCATACTGTACTTTAAACTCCTCAAAAGATTTAGTGTAATCTCCTGCCTCATTTAAACCTTTATATAATGGTTCTGATTTTGTACTGTCACCATATTGTTCTACAAATTCTTCATAAGATTTAGTATAGTCTCCAGCTTCAAATAAAAGGTTATATAGTTTTTCCATTAGTCGTATTTACCACCACCATCACCATATCCTCCGGCTTGTGCAGGTAATATTTGTTTTAAAATTTCGTCTACAGCTTTATTAACCCGTGACTTTAAGTCGCCAGTTTTAGTTCCTTGAACTACTATTGGATCCTTTCTTCCTTTTACTTTTATTGTAATAGTAGTTCCGGATATTGTATAACTTACATTTTGACTTGCAGAAATATCTCCTCTAGCTTCAGCAGCTTTATTTATTGCGGTTCTAATTCCGCCTTCTAAATTTTGCATTTCCTCTTTATCCCCATCTTGATAGTAGTTATCTTCAATTCCGACAACCGCATCATCATAAAAACTACTAACAGAAACATTATTGTCACCTATTGTAGTGTCGCTATTAATAGCTTCCCTAGCTTCTCTTTTTTGTTGAGACGGAGTGCTTCTCTTTTTATTAATTTTATACTCACCATCTTTAAAATCTGGATAATCATCCCCCACATAAGTACCATCCCATTTACCATCTACCTCTGGAGTTCTGTTAGCTTCTACCATTTGTGATCGTCTTGTGGTAGGTTCACCGTCCTTATCTACAAACTCACCCTTATTATTCATTTTGAACTTCATTCTACCACCAACTTCATTCATAGCGTAATCAGATTGACTTCTGCCAGATATATTTGCTTTACCTCTAGCATCTTTATAGTCAGCACCATTTTTGTCAGTTTGGAAGAAAGCATAACCTGTGTTTAAGAAATCTTCTTTGTTTTTACCTTTAGATAATCTTTGTTGTTTTCTCTCGTCTCCATCAAAATACACTACATCAAAATAGTCTCCTTTGTCTTCAAAACTGTCATATCTAAATCCAGACGATGCATATAATGCATCTAAAGCTCCGTCTACCTGAGCTTGATCACCCGAGTACACTGCATCTAAATTTTCAATTATAGTTCCTCCTTGCTTAATTTTGTCATCCCTCTTGATTTTGTCTTGTGGATTAAATCCTCTCTTAGCTGTTTGTTTAGAATCCATTTTGTTAGCTATCTTTCTTTTAACAATTTCAATAGCTTTTTGTTTGTCTCCTTCTTTAAATGTAAATTCAACAGAATTTCCTGTTCCTTTCAAATCAATATACTTAGGAGCGTCTTTATCTTTAAATTGATACCCTGCTTGTGTTGCTAATATTTGAGCTATAGCAGCATCATCTCCAGTCAAAGCTTCAGCCTGTGAATCAAGCCACTGATCAAATGTAGTAATATCGTCTGGTAGACCTAGTTTTTTTAGACTTTCTTCGTTGTTAAACATTTGTCTAAAATCTGTAAGAGTATACTCTTCACCCGTATCTGTAACAAACGCCGTCATCATTACCCCTAAATCATCTACAATTTTATTAGTTTCTTCATCTAAATCAACTTTAATTCCACCATCATATTTCATCATATCTAAAATAACACTTGGATTTTGAAAAGCATTAGGATTTTTTTCAGGATCCGGCATTACAGTATAATCACCATTTTTATCTTTCCCCATAGTAACAACCTGAAGTTGCCCGTTAGCAGGGTTAGTCATAAATTTTTTATTATTTAAATTTCCAAAAGACTCTATTCGCTCCATAAAAGCCATGTCAGCTTCAGTAGCTGTTTTATTTTTCACTCTTTCTTTAGCCGCTGTATACCATCCGTCATAAACTTTAGTTATGTTTTTAAAATTAGTCATTCCATTCTTCATCTCATTCATTCTCAATTTATAATCATGCATTTTAAACACACCTTTACGCACAAGTTTCATGTTCATTACAAGTTGTTCTTGTTGAGATTTTGATGATTCTAATAGAGCCTTGTCTAAAGATTGACTATTTACGTCAGGAAGTTCGTTTAATTTTTCAATAGCCGACTGTGTAGCGTCTTCAACTGCCTGTTGATCAGCTTTTCTTTTTTCATTAAATAAACCTATTTGTTTAGATATTGTATTGGCTACACTGCCCCAGTTTACTGGAGCTGCTGGATCTAATCCTGCGTATGTAGAATATTTACTTTTGTTAGATGTAGCCATAGAATTTTTTTTAACTGTCAAAAAGTAATGATGCTAAATCTTGTATAACGTTTGACTTTCCAGCTTTTAGATCTATTAACATATTTTTCTTTTCTTTATTACTTAACTTATTAAACAAAGGATTATCAGTAAATAATTTTCTAGATTCTGGATTAGTTATATCAAAACCTTTAGGGAGACCACTTTCCTTAAACACATCCATGCTACCCACTTGAGTCATTATATCACTTGTTAACTTATCATCTCTTCCTTGTAAGTATCCTGGTATCAATCCAGCTGCGCCTTGTAAACCAGAAGCTAATCCCTCTTGAGCGCCTGCCATAGCTTGGCTTGCTTGCCTATTTGCGTCTTTAGCTCTAAGAGATTCGTCTTGAGCCATACCTACATTTATATCTATACCTTGTTGATTTATAGACTGTTTAGAGTCAGCTTTCATTTTGTTATTAGCATACAATGCCTCACCAAGAGCTATTCTAGTTTTTTCTCCCTGTTCCCCTGCTAAAGCTCCAACTCTTCCTACACCTGATGCAACTGATCTAGCGTCTCCTTCTTGTAAAGCTTGTAATGATTGTTGTTGTTGTTGTAAAGTTTCTTCAAATTGTTTGTTAAAAGCATCTAATGGCACATTAACTCCAGCATAAAAATCTTTTTCAGCCATTCTTTTGGCTTCGTCCATTAATTGTTTATTTTTTCTTTCTGCTTCAGCCTGCTTACGTCTAGCTGTAATCATACTGTCAATGCCCATTCCAAAACTAGCTAGCCCAGACAATGCGCCAATACCTCCAGAAACCATTCCAAAAATTTCTTCAGCACTTTTACCATCGTCCTTATATCGGTCTTGATTTTGATTTTGTTTCCACCTAGGCATATTAATAGTTTTTAATAGTTAGAATACACAAAGATACTAAATTCTAAGGATAACTTTTCATGACATCACTACCCACTGAGAATAGTTCAACCGGGCTAGTGTTACTGTTTGTTAAAGTAAATTCCATGTAATAACCTAGAACACCATGCGATTCTGCAACGCTATTTTTATAAGACATTATAAAATTTCCTTGTACAGGGATATACGCTCCAACTGCCGACGCAT
>WLWG01002701.1_pt1 | contig 13069 bp, 11 predicted proteins | sample 6712871 | NCBI WGS metagenome assembly WLWG01 (sample SAMN12718693, study PRJNA515312) | sponge metagenome | isolation source: marine sponge | host: Mycale hentscheli | place: New Zealand: South Island, Marlborough, Capsize Point | collected 2003-05-01 | reverse complement strand
TTCTGAGACGGACAATATGCCCCATTTGCCACTGTTTTGCGTCTAATCCTTTCATTATACCCAGATACTTGTTTCTAAGCAGGGCTACTTCGTTGATAAGATACTCAAAGTCTATCACTTCATCTTCACCATCTACATACTTTTCAGCATCACGTGATGTCAAGGCTCGTTGATATTTCTCTAAGTATTTTTGAAAGTGTGTTCTGCGGATCTTACGTAGTTTGATATTAAGAAGGTTGAGCACCGCTTCAATCTCTTGTAGTTGATTGAAACGGTGTTCGGTTATGCCCGGTAGTGCTGATATATGTTTCTCAACATAACCAGATACCATACAATCCTTTTTACTAGATGATAGTTCAGTTTCGTAATGTGCAATGAAGTCAGGTATTACTGACAGATCATGGCTAATACGTGTATACCAATTCAAGTAATACTCCTAGTCCCAATCATCATCGGTAGAATCATCATAGTCGTCCTCATCCTCTTCCCAAACTTCATCTTCGTCCTCTGAAAAGTAAGATAAGGCTTCTTTGATTTTCTTGTCATCTTTAAAGGCTTTCTTAATTTCTTGTGCAGACATTCCTTCGTCAATCAAGTGATTAACTAATACATCTGCCGCTTCATGGATATCACCATCTTCGATTGAAGGTTTGATAACTACCCATACTCTAGCCAAATCATTTAAATTCATATGCTATTCCTCTACTGTCTCTAATGCATCTTCCTCAGTATTTACTTTGTCCATTGCACTTTTAACTTCAGAGTATTCTGCCATAAGATTATCTAAACAACCATCTTCGTTTGCTTCCCAAGGCTTTCTAAACTTGAGAACTTCTTCACCTGATTGAGTGATGTACTTCAATCGATTGCCTTGCTTAGTTAACAAGCCTGATTTCTCAAACAAGTCAACAAGACCTGAATAAGGATTCATACCTGTCTCATAAGGAATCTTCACTTGCACACCCTCGAAAGGTTTTGCATAACGAGTCTTCATTACTTTACAGCCTGCACGAATACCTCTTACTTCAGAGATTTTATTCCCTGCCGCATCTTCTTTCAGTTTCATCTTCTTCATAGCAACAACAATACTTGATGCATAGATAAAGCCTTGACCACCTGATATTTTATCATCTGGGTCAAACATATCTTGTGATGCATATGTATGATTAGTTGCAACAAGTCCAACGTTATAACTTCCGAACATGTTAACAGAGTTTCTGACTAATGATGTCAGTGCCTTGGGCTTACGACCCATGTCACCTTTCATGTCACCTTTGTCAAATTGATCAACATCGGTTGGTGTCAACATCATACCTAATGAGTCAATTACAAATAACACTTTAGGACGTTCTTCTTCTGCCATGTCTTTGTAATCTTTCATAAAGAGTGATATAGTTTTTGCTACATCGTCAATCATACTCATACTAAGTTTAAGTAACTTCTCAGGACTAGTATCAACTTGCAAGGCTTGTAGCCATGCTTCATCAAGTGCATTCTCTGTATCAATTAAGACTACAAAGATACCTTGTTCTTGTGCTGATTTAACTATGTTACCTGCCGCAAAGTATGATTTACCTGCGCCTGATTCACCTGCAAAGACTGTTACCTTACCTAAAGGAACACCCTGATGGAAGTCACCTGAAATAAGATAGTTCAATGCATATGAACCCGTTGAGATCCAATCGGTTGGATCGTTGAAACCTATCGACAAGCCGTCGATGGATTTGGTTATGTCTTTCCTAAATTTGGAAACGTCAAATGGTTTAGCCACGTTTACTCCTATTGATTAGATTGTTTGTTGTTAATTCTACTAGAGTTAGAAGGTTTTTGCAAGATTTCTGGGCAGGCTTCAGCCATATCATCTAAATCAAAATCAGCAGGGAAATGTCTCAGTGCGGCTCTTGCCCTATCTCTGATAAGACTAGGTACACGCGGAGTTTTGCCTGGATCGCAAAGTTCTTCTAATAATTTCTTCCCTTGTTTAAGGGCTCTAAATCTTTCGTCTGGTAGTGTCATTGTTTTTCTCCTACAAATGTGGGGGAGTTTCCTCCCCCAGACTCGCAATTCTTACGAATTGTTTTGTCTTGCACGGATCATTGCTAGAATGTCTTGTGCTTTATCACTAGATGGTTCAGAACTTTCTGCTGGGGCCGCTGAAGGAGTTTCTACTGCGGGTGCAGTTTCAACTACTGGTTCTGCGACTGGAGCAGATGTCTCAACTGCGGGTGCCGGAGCACTTGAAGTTGATTCATCATTCTTTTCCGCGTTTGCGGGTGCATCTACGCCAAATGGACGATAGTAAGCACCGAACTTGTCAGTATCGTATGGACGACCATCTACTGATGCCTCGAACATTTCTTTAATGACTCTGAGTTCTGACTCACTTGGCTTCTTAGGTAAGAAGTCTGCTAAGTTGAATAGACCATTTGCTTCAATAGCCGCTTGTTCTACATCAGTTAGAGCAGATTCTTTTCTAGACCATGAAGATGTTGAATAATCAGCATATTGACCTTTCGTAGTTTTTCTGATATTAAAATCAAGACCACGCATTAAGTCAGTTGGCAATTCTTCGATCTCTGGATCCATCAATGAACTTTTGATAGTTTGAAAGATTTGAGGTGAAATAACAAATCTACGAATAGGATTCGCAGGGGTGTTGTCTTCCCCAATTGGGTTTTGACGTACAAAGCCTTGAAAGATGTATGAACGTTTCTTCCAATATTTGTTCGCCATTTCTTTTAAAGTTTCGTCTTTGTACCAAGGACGAACTTCTGCTAATACAGGACAATTCTCACCGAACATTTCTACGCACGGTACTTGTACTGTTACTTGTCTCACATTTGGATCACCTTTCACGCCATTAAACGGTAGTTTAATAACTTGTCTCTCTATCCAAAAGAACGAATTGTTTGAATCCGCATCAGGTAAGAAACGTAGTGAGCAAGATGCTCCTTCGTCCATTTTCCAATGAGGGAATATCGCTCCGTCAGATTGTGGATACTTAGATCCAGATGATTTATTTTCTTGTGCCGCGAGACGGGCACGGATGTCTGCTAGACTGGCCATAATGTTTTCTCCTTTAATGTATGCCTAAGTTTAGTTCTATATGTGTTGTCGCAAGACCGAAGTCTCACTAGTTTAGTTTTGTTAAAAACATGACACATGAATCTATTATACACTAATATCTTCCTATGTCAATAAGTATTTATGCCTGATTTACCCATTTATAAAAAACTTATAAGAGTGCGACCTTCAAGTTTAGGGACCTGAGTAACAACAATCTCTTGTTCATATGCATCTCTAGGGTTAGTTAGAGTTTTGGCTCCAAATTCATAAATACTAGTGCGAACTATACTTACGATTAAGGAATACATTATTATGCATATGAGACTATTAAAAGTCGCACTAATTTTATTTAGTGTCGGATTTTCCAGCCAAAACATTTTTGCACAGGCAACTGGAACCTGTACAGCGGGTACCGATAATTGTGAGGCTAGTACTTCAACTAGTACTACCACAAATACCAATACCAACACTAGTACCAATACTAATACCAATACCAACACCAACACGAATACTAGCACTAACACCAATAATAATACTAACACGAATACCAATACCAATACCAACACCAATACCAACACTAACACAAATAATAACACCAATAATAATACCAATAATAATACTAACACGAATACTTCGACAAATACCAATACCAACACAAATAACAATACCAACACAAATAACAACACTAGCACCTCGACCAATACCAACAATAACACGAATAACAACACCAATACTTCAACCAGTACCAATACGAATAATAATACCAATACAAACAATAACACAAATAACAACACCAATACCAATAACACGACTAGTAACAATACTAATACGAACAACAACACCAATAATTCGACTAGTAATAATACTAACACCAATAACAATACTAACAATAGTACGGTAAATAGTACTTCCAACAATACGAATACTAATAATAACAATTCTACAGTTGACCAAACTGTTAACAGTACTAGTAATTCTACATCGAATAATACTAATAACAACAATAATACCAATAATACGACCTCGAATAACACCAACAATAATAACAACACTTCGACTAGTACAAGTGATTCTAATGTAACGACTAACAATAAGTCCGAAAACAAAAATGAGAACACTAATACGAATAACAACACCAACATAAACAAAACTGATCAAACTATTAAACAAGAGATCACAACTAAGGCGCCACCAGCAAGTGCGATTGCACCAAGCATCGGGTCTAGTTATTCACAAGACTTATGTACAACAGGTGTGTCAGGAGCGTTTCAGGGTCAAGTATTCGGCTTATCAGGTGGTAAGTCAGTTAGAGATATGAACTGTGAAAGGATCAAATTGTCTAAAACAATATATGATATGGGTATGAAAGTAGCCGCAGTATCATTAATGTGTCAGGATCCTAGAGTATTTCAAGCAATGGAAATGGCAGGAACCCCTTGTCCGTATATGGGTGCTATTGGGCCAGCCGCTTCTGATCGTTGGGAAGAAAATAACGACAAACGTCCTGATAAAAAGAAAGGCGTTAAGAGTAAAATCTTAGGAGTGTTTGGTTCTAGTGATATTGAAGTTGATAACATATCAAACGTGACTGCTGATGAAGCCGCTTTTGTAGAAAAATGTACTAGGCCTGACTTTAAAGGAAGACGTAAATCTACTAAGAGTTGTGAGGCAGAATGGCACGATTCAAAATAATATCATTGTTATTGATGCTACCCATGTTTGCGGTAGCACAATACAATCCTCCTGACTACAATGAGTCGAATGCTGACGGCACCAATACCATTTACTCAGTTACTGGAGATTACGGAGATTTGTATGATTTGACTCGTAGTGATCTGACTGGTGTGTCAGGTTGTACCAATGGTCAATTTAGTGATGACAGTGGTTGTTATGTAAGAATGGAATTTGGTTTTTCATGGGAGTGGCATAACGACTCGTATACTGCCGCAGTAATGAGTACGAATGGTTGTCTTAAATTAGTAAAAGAAAGTTACACTATTGGTAATTGGAACAGTTTGATGTGCTACGACTACACACCAAATCAATTAGGTAGTGGAGAATCAGGTTATACTCAACATGCAAATGATACTCTTTTTCCCTTTTATACTGACTTGATTGGGGGAAACAGTAATAGTTCATTATTATATAAAGCATTTGATGATTATGCCATATTCGGTTGGTATAATTTAAAAGAATACAATAGAGCATCAGAAAATAGTTTTGAAGTTTACATATTTGATTACAATGACTCTAGTGCAAAATGCGGAGACAGTAATACAAGAATAGCCTGTACTGATTCAGAAAGAGCAGAAGTAAACAAACCCGATAATTATGGATTTTTGTATGGTGATTTAGATATCATTAACCATGATGTTTTGATCGGAGAACAAAAAAGCAATACAAACTATACTCAATATCTATTTTATGATGACAATACAGATAACTTAGGTGATGGTAGTGTTGACAATACTTTTGATGATATGGACCAAGGATACTTAGAAGACGGTGGAGGTATACTATATTCAGAAGCAGACGGTGAGCCCGTTCAGTGTCAAAGCAATCCTTTATATTCAACAGATTGTTTATTGTATGATCTAGCATATTTAGAATATCAATGTAATTTGGATCCTCAATATAATAGTGGATGTGAGTTATATGAAGGCAATGAAGTAGATCAAGGGTTGATGTGTGAAATTGATCCATTGTATGATCCAAGTTGTCCTGGGTATGATGCCGCAATTATTGCTACTAGTTCAGGAGGTTACGATCCAACTACAGGATTAATGACTGATCCTGATACTGGAGAACAATACAATACAGATGGATCTATATACAATGATGGTTATGTCTATGATGACGGAGGTGTCAATGGTGACTTCGGTGATGATCCTTGGATGGAAGGTGGTGTATATGACCCTAGACTTGATCCTAACATCTCATATGATGACTTAAACACAGAACAACAAATGCTTGTCGATCAAGGACTCTCTCCGCAAGATGCTATGTTTGTAACAATGGGAAATGAACAAATAGCCGCATTAGGTGAAGATCCATTAGCAGTACAATTCAACGGACATAGACCAGGCGATTATGTATTAGATGCTGTAGGTGGATTAGAGAACTACGATACTCAATTACATGATACTGCAATGCAAGAACAAGCACTTGAATGGGATCCCAATGGTAGTATTGATATGCTTACTGCTGATGTTTGGGCAACTGAAGAATTTCAACAACAAGAAACAGAACGATTAGAGGGTATGGTTGAAACATACGGAGAAGAATTTTATTCATTTACAGACCAAGATTACTATGAACATGATGTTGAAACTTATGGACAAGAAGAAGTTGATTCTTGGCATAGTAATATAGAGTTCACTGAAGACGGAACAATTAACTGGGAGACATATGAATCTGCGCCTGAAGAAGAAGTTTGGCAAGTAGTAGAAGACGATCTCCTTATGGAGTCTGAAGAAGAAATCTTTGTTGAGTCTGAAGAAGTATTTGACCTTATTGTAGAAGATGAGGCATTTGAAGAATTAATTAGTGAAGACGAGTTAGAACAATTAATTGCTGAAGAATCTCCAACAGAAATGAGAGAAGAGGCAGTAGTCGAGGAAGTTGAAGAACTCGTAGAAGAACAAGAAGAGGTAGTAGAAGAACAAGAAGAAGTACGTGAAGAACTTGCACAAGAAGAAGTTCGTGTAGAGAAAGAAGCAGAACAGGCTGTTTCAAGTTCTGGTTCGTCTTCTAAGTCAAGACCTGCCTATCAAAGTGTTGCTATTGCACAGTTTGTTTCTGAGGTTTCTGACGATACACAAACTGCTAATGTAATTGAAAGTGTAATTAGTGACGGAGGAGCCTCAGCATCAGTTCAAGTTGATTCAGGTGCATCACAAAGTTTCGCAGGTCAAGACGGTAGTAGTTTTAATAACACCGGGTCACAATCAGTTGCTAGTTCATCTAGTAGTGATTCGACTGGTGTAGTTGCAGATGATTCTAGTCAACAACAATTTGAACAAGTAACTGGTCAAGTTGATACGTCTATTGACGTTGCTAGTACATCTGTAGATGTCGCACAGACTTCTGCGTTTGAAGTTGCTGAACAACAGCAAGAGATGATGCAAGAAGAACAGTTATTTATAGAAAACTTTGATGACGGTACTGGTGGAATTAGTAGTACTGACGTACAGTTTGAAGATAATTTAACTGAAGCATTGGCGACTGGTACAGGGTTGACTGAGTTTTTAAGTCAACAAGCACCAAACTTTCAACGTTTTGAAGTACAGAACTCAGTACAAGAACAACGTACTACAGAAGCAGTTGAGAGTTTAGCAGACAGTGTAGGCTCTGCTGTTGCACAACAGAATTTGGAAGCACAACTTCAAAACATTCAGGATGGCGAACCTACTGAAGATGGCGGTTATGCTGACCAAACTATTGCTGTTGCTTATATAGGTTATACAGCAGGCTTTAGTGCTTACACAGGCGAGCAAGTATATAGTCAGGGGAACACAGGTTTCTTTGATACTAAACAAATGCCAGATGGTAAGATAGATGATAACAAAATGGGATTCTATCGTATGGCTGGTAATACACAAGAAAAGTTGTATAAGATGGTTCTTATGCAATATGGAATTAACCCAGATGAAGACACAGGAGAAAAGAAATGAGTGACAACATCGAACATATAACCGATGACGATTATGATAAAAACGTTATCAACAAAATGGATTTAGACAAATATACTGATCTACTTCTAAAACTAGACGAGGCTAATGACAAAATCCGAGAGATGGAAGCATTAACTCAGGATTTAAGAAAAGTTTCCCATGAAGTGAAACCAAAAGAAAAATTCAAACTCAGTCATCTATTTATGGACGACAACAAAATCAATGAGAAATCAATCATTGGCTTTTTATCGTTCTTTATGATGGTTGCGTTTGGTATCGTAGACTTAGTGACAGGATTAGACGGCACTGATTTAGTTATATCAGACTTTATCTATACGTCTTTTGTTGTTGTAACACTAGGATCATTTGGTATTGCTGAAGCAGGAAAAGCATTTAGCAGTAAACAATAGGAGCATAATATGGCAAGTGTAGAATATGAAGGCATAAAGATGAGTGGTAGCAAACTGTTATTCATTTTACCCTTACTAGGAACGTTAATAGGTGGTCTATGGGGAGGCTTTGAACTCTACAACAGACTACTAGAAGCAGAAGAAAAACTAGAAGCATTACAACCAGAAACGATTGAAGTAGAAATTTTGAGATTGACTGAACTTACAGAAGTTATCAAAGATAACTTGCAAGGAGAGATTACAGAAGCATCTCGTTTAGCACGTAGAGTTGAAAGTGAAACTGCTAAGACTCAACGTGAAGTACGTGATGATGTCTATGAGATGGAACGTGAGATGCAAGAACGTTTCAAAGAGCAAGACAAAGAAATGCGTGAGATGAGAAAAGAGTTAGAAGAAAGAATTCAAACGATCTTAGAAAATCCTTTGAATGACGTAGAATAATTAATTAAGTTTTTTATTCTCTGCTGGCCAACTATAAATGTAAGAGCCTGCAAAATCTTTTACTAAGCAGAAGATTTGATCTTTGTACTCATAGACACGAATATCTGCTTCATATCCGGGGAGGATTCTATCGAATTTCATTTCATAGTCTCCTCTTCTTTCTCCATAAGTATCAACCATACCAGCAACAGCATTTAGTTCTCGTTGCTCGTTTGGTCCTTGATCTCCTAGATTAGCAAGTACATTGATTTCATCGATTGGAGTTGCTGTTAGAGATGCAAATACTTTTTGACCCATCATACGAATAGCATCGTCTAAGTATCCTGGTAAGTTTTCTACAGAATGAAATCTTGCTGTTACATCACCATGTGTTCTTAAGTCTTGTCTAATTTCTTGTGGTAATGTATTTGGTTCAGAAATACCTTCTTCTGCCCCTTCTTCATCTTCTTCGTCATCAACAGGAATAAGATCAGTCATTTCATCATCGGTGTATTGATAGATTAAATCTTTATTCTGAGCAAGTTGTGCCATACGATCATCCATGCCCTGTATCTCACTTGTATCTACATTCGATAAGGCATCTTGTGTGTCATCTTTTGATACGACATCTCTGGACTTGATATCCATTGGAGGGATATTTCTTTTTTTCTCTAGGTCGTTTTCTTCTGTAAAGAAATCTTTAAATCTCACAACAAATCCTTATTTAGAATGAGGGGGTAGTTTTGCTTCTACGAACCACTCATGTTTTCTTTTAACCGGATTGTACTTTTTAAGTTTTAACTTAGTATTACTAACAGTTAAGTTTTTTGTTTTGATAGCAGTGTAATGATATGTATGATGATCTCTAGTTTCACCTTCGGGTATCAGATAAATCTTTGACTGTTTCTTTTTCTTGTCCGCCATTGAATTTACCCTCTACTGCTTGTTGACTTACTACAAAGGTAAACCCACCGCACATCATCGGTAGCATCATAAGAATTAATACAAAAATTACTTCCACTTATCATTATTTCTCGTATTTACTATATCCACTCAAACGTAGGATATCTTCTAACATATTGTCAGGTGCGTGATCATGTGATTTGTCGTTTGCAACTTCTTCTGCGTGATCTCTATCTGCTTTAACATCTTTAACATCTACGTTAAGATAGTCTGCTAAATCTTCATCAGACATTTGACTAACAGACATTTCATCATCTGCATGTTTACTTTCTGCGCCAACTAAGTCACCTACTTTTGCAGGACCACCTACAGGTCCTAATTGTCCTGCACGTTTTTGATTAGCATCTAAGCCTTCTTCCATTTCTTCTTCTTTTATAGGATGACCAGGATTATAACCTCTAGTATTCATGTGTTCTTGTGAATAGTCGTCCCACATACTAGGAATTGTAGGTCCTTTTGCCGGATAATTCATTGCTACCATAATATCAAAATAATCATTAAATTTAAGTGGAGCACCGTACTCATCAAATGGTTCTCCGTTTAATATTGAGTATCTAATGTCTTTCCCTGTAACAGCACTTTTAATTTTTTCAACTGGTAAGTTTGCTTCTTCTAAATTATCAGGCTCGTTTTGTGTTTTATAGATTGCTCTTTTAACTCCTGGATGCTCAGATAGTCCTGCTTTAATGCCTTCAATTGCTTTGATTGCTCCAGTTTGATTACCACCTTTATATCTAGGATCATTTAAAATGCCATATGCCATTTTAATTTCTTTATCTGAAAAATCTTTTTCATCAATAACTGACTCTTCACCTAACAGTCCTGCTAAAGCAGTACCGATAGTTACTTTATCTGCTGGTGTTGTATACGGATCGGGTTTCTTGTTTAATATTCTATCTGCTTCAATTCTTGAGGCATCCTTTGCATTTTTTGCTGATTTTGCTATAGCAAAATCATATTGATTTTTGTACTTTTCATACTCTCTAATTTCAGATGATAGTTGCTTACGTCTTACTGGATCTGCTTCTTTTGGAATTTGCAGTTTACGATCTCTAATTCTTTGCTTGATTACTTCTTCATATGATTTAGCATTTCCAGAGGCTTGTTGTATTTGCTTTATGTCTGCATGAATTAAACTTCTCCAGTCATTATTTTCTGTTAAATCTAATTCTTGTTGAGTAGGACTTTCTATTTTATCTTTTAAGTCTTCTTCACTAAATGCGGCTAGAATGTCATCATATCTATGAGCCATAGTAGGATGCTTTTCAGCAAATTCCTTTTCACTCATTTCTAATGCATCTACAACTAACTTATTATGTTTACCTTCTTCTAATTGTTCATCATCTGGATCGAACGGATGAGGTTTAATTCTTTTGCCTGTTTTAGGATCATGGTTCTTACCAGATTCTTCATCTCGCAAGTCATCATCTTCAGTACCCATGCTTTCTTTTTCTTCTTTTGTTAGGTACTTGTCTTTGATTTTACCTTTTTCTTCTTCACTAGCACCATCTCGGCCTGCTTTTTGTAATGCTTCAAAACCTTTCTTACCATACTTTTTAATACCTGTGTATCTTTGTAGGCCGCTTTCGTCTACTTCATCTTTGCCAAAATCATCAATCTTATCTTGTGCTTTGTCTCCTACGACTCCACCGATAATGCCGCCTGCTAACTGTCCGGGTATGCCACCTGGGGCACCTAATAGAGATCCTGCAACTGATCCTGCAAGATTACCTGTAAGTGCTTCATCTACGTCATCACTAAAGTCGTGGTCTATAATTTTTAAATCTGCTACACCCGGGAAGTAACTCATACCGTCATCAGTATAGATTCTTCCTGTTGAGCCGTACTTATGAGGTGCTTTGTATCCAGTGACAATCATTTCATCACCTCTAAAGTCTTGTGTTCTTAAAGGTAAAACAACTTCTTGTCCGTCTTTAGTTACAAGTTTACCTTTCTTGGGTCTATTTGGTTTATCATCGTCAAAATCTTTACTCATAAATTCATCTGTTCTTTCTTCATTAAACAATGTAGGTATAATTCCTGATAATGCTCTACCAATAGTAACTCTATCTTTCATGTTTGGAGCTAATCGATTTTGGTTTGCTGGATTTGTTTTCTCTCTTGCTTCTTTGTCTGCGGCATCCATTGCTGAACTTGCCGGGGACATATCTATACGTAAATATTTTTGCAAAATTCTCTTTTTCGCATCTAATTCTTTTGCTTCATCAGCATAAGATGTTCGTTGTCGTTCATTTTGCAAGTCTAACATTTTAGCCTTGATTGCTCTTATTAATTGCTTTGAATCTCCACCAACTTCTGCTCTTTTAGACCCAACCCACTGCTCCATTTCTTTTTCTAATGCACCTGTGTCTACTCCAACCGGACGGGCTTGCAAAGAAATTTCTTGTATTACACTTCTCATGTAAGATTCATTTAAATCAAGTTCTTGTTGCGTAGTTAAATCTAATTCACCCTGTTTGGGTTTGTTTAATCTGTCTTTTAAATCGTCATCATTAAATGCGGCAAGAATGTCATCATATCTATGTGCCATTTCAGGATGTTTTTCAGCAAATTCTTTTTCAGACATTTCCATAGCATCAACGACTAACTTATTGAATACACCTTCAGTAGTCATTTCTTTTTCAGCATCTTGTTTGTTTGCTATTTTAGTTCCACCATATGCGGCTAAACCTGTTGCTCCTGCAACAGCGGCTCCGGCTTTCATTGCAGGGCCTTTAAGATTATCGATTGCTTGATCTGTTGCTGTGTTTACAGCACCTGGGATTGCTTTATTAACTTGACTGACTGCGGCATCTCCTGCAGATTTACCTGCACTACTTGCCATGCCACTAATTTGTTTTTGTACTTCTGGATTAGATGCAATCTTTTCTGCGGCTGAACCTATAGCCTTATCTACTATACCTTCTTCAACTGATTCGTCAGCCATTTCTGTAATTTCTTTTGCCCATCCATCTAACTCATTGACTTCTTCAATTTCATTAATGATGTTACTATTAAGTTTGTTTAAGATAGGTAAAACACTTTCGATTCTTGGATCGATTGTTTCTTGTGCGAACATTTCTGCAATGCTTGATGAATCTGTATCATCTTCCATAAGAGCAGGTGTCCATTCTTCAAAGTAATGATTGTATCCTCTATGACTTTGCATCTTTTGCAATGTTTCTTTTAATGACTTGTGATGTTGTACACCTTCAGCAATAAGTTTTGCTACTGATTCGTTAAACTCTCCTCTACGAGTAGCACGTACAAAGCCTGCCATTTTAGTATATTCTTCTACTAATTGAGTAATGTGTTTACCTCTGTCATCATAAGGAGTTCCACCTTCTGCTACATGTCTACCATATACACGTGCAATGCCTGGCATTCTAGTTGGGACTGCAAAACGTTCGCCTTCAGTATTTTCAACAAAAATCTTGTGTACGTTTCTCCAACGTTGCTCACCTTCACCGATTTGTCTATCATGTTGAATTACAACTTTTACATTAGGTATGTTATCGTTATATGATGTTCTTTTAT
>WLWG01002700.1_pt1 | contig 13087 bp, 2 predicted proteins | sample 6712871 | NCBI WGS metagenome assembly WLWG01 (sample SAMN12718693, study PRJNA515312) | sponge metagenome | isolation source: marine sponge | host: Mycale hentscheli | place: New Zealand: South Island, Marlborough, Capsize Point | collected 2003-05-01 | reverse complement strand
TTGACTAGTTGCTACTAAAAGAGTAAGTTTTTTATTATATTTTCCAGGTTGTTTTTTTCTAGATTCTTCTAAAACAATTTTAGGATTCCTTTGAACAGGTTCAGAAGAAACAACAGTGTTTCCATCTTCATCTAAAGATTGCGATGCTTTTCTTTCTTGATTTAAATTTTTACCTCTTTGTACTTTTCTAAGTATACTTAATTCTATAGGAACTTTAATAGTAGAACCTTTAGCATTTTTAATTAAAGATTCGTCTAAAGAAAAATCTTGTTTAAATTTAAATATTCCATCACGTATTAATTCATCTATTAATCCATTTTCTAAAATAGATTTAAATTCTTCTTCTGATCTGAATTCGCCATCATAGTAATATTTACAAGCCATTATTTAGATTTTATCAAATTTACGGATTTTTAATTACATTGTTCTTTGCCTATAAAATCATCTCCTTCTTTAATAGGATTGGCAGTAAGTGCTTTTATTATATCTTTAAAGCTTTCTTCTATTACTTTTTCTCTAGCACCTTGTTCTACTTCTGTTTCTGGCGAAATAGTGATATTTCTTAAAAGCCTAGTTCTAAAGCTTTTACTTCCATGATGCGGGAAAAATATCGTTGTTATTTGATCCGCTCCGCTTCCTTTTATATCCGTTACTTTTCCTTTGCCAAATTGTGGGTATTTAATAATATCGTCTTTTTTAAGTGTAGCAGCATCTACTTCTGTTTCAGGACTAGTAGTTTCTTGTATTGGTTTACCAAAATTAAATCCTATTGATTCAAGAACTTTTTTACTTCCTTCTTCTTTTGAGTATTTTGCTATATCTCTATGTAGAGCTTCTAGTATTTCACTTTTAGTTCCAGCAAGCCCGTCAATAAATAAAGATAAAGGAAATGATTTTTTAGAATTATTATCTATTACTTGCCATCCCTCTTTAATTTTATGTGCAAATAAATTGACACTTGGTTGACCCTCTATTATAATAGCAGTTCCTTTAACTTTTTCTTTATTATCTAAAGTAAAAGTTTCTAACTTACCTTTTTTAAAGCTTAGATCTTTTTCACTAACTTCAATCTCACTAGCTTGTTGTGTAGGTTTTTCTACATTTTCAGTAGGAATAAATCTATTGTAATCCCATATGTCTTTATATCTAGCAAATTTTATTTTAGCTTCAAAAGTATCTTTCCAATTAGCTAATCTAATCTCGTTTCCTTCTGTATCAGTGTAAGAAAAAGGTTCGTTTCTATTTAATTCTGAATAGTTTTCATAGCTAAAGAAATCAATTAATTTTCCTTCTGTGCCCTTACTAACTTCTACTGTTTTAGTTTTAAGACTACCATCTTTATTAATTTCTTGTTTTTTATCTTTTCCTAGTACAGGTTCTTCTTTTAATTCAAAAGATCCTTTTTTCTTTTTAGTCTTAGAATCTACTACATTATAGGAACGTACTACTATTCTTTCTGTACCATCTTGAGCAGTATAAGTTTCCATTTTAAGGTCTGCTATTTCCATTCCTTTAGGAGCAATTAAATAAGTATCTGTTGTATAACCTTCTCCAAAAATATCACGGATCTTAATAGCATCAGGATATTTTTCTAAGAATTTTTTTACTGTTTCTTCTCTGCTAAAAGTACTTACAAAATCAATATCATGAAGTGGGTTTTCGTCAGGACGAAGTATTGTTCCTTGCTCAGATAAAGCTGTAGATCCTGTAAGAATAAATTCAGGGCTCAAAGTTAAAATAATGCTTTTACCGAAGTCATCTTGTTTAAGAGCATTTTCTACACTTACTAATGAAGTAGGTTTACCAAATGCCCCTGGTTTAGATAAGCTAGCTGTAATTAATTTTTCATTTTGCTGTAATATGTTATTTGTAATAGAACTTATATTCTTATTAATAGTATCAATTGGAATATTTTTTAAAGTATCTAAAAACTTTTTAATTAAAGCTTTAACTTTTTCTATTAATGACTTATTATATTTTCCTTCTGTTTTATTTTGAAGATCTTCAGCAATAAGATTACCTATAGTTTTAAAATAAGCATCTTTATCTAACGCTTTATATTCAGAATCTTTTTCTATCCCAGCTAATTCTTTAATTATATCTTTAACTAAAGGATTATATTGCATCATAAATGCAATAAATTCTCCAGCTACAGGAGGCAGTTGAGATTTATCTTCTACATAAGCTATTTTAGATAGTATATCAGCAATACCTAATTCGTCAACTCCAAATCGATCTTTGATACTGTCTATTTCTTTTACAGCTATACCAAACTTAGATAAATATTTTTCTAAAATTTTAGTAGTTTCTGTTCCTGCTTCTTGTATATCTTTTTGAGATACTTTAACAGCATTATATTTTAAAGGAATAGATTCGCTAAATTCTTCAATAATTCTTGGTTCTATTTTATCAGCAGATTTATTAAATACTTTTTCAAATACTCTTGGATTAGATGCAGCTGCATACTTAACCATATCTTCTCCCTTAAAATTGTATGCAAATCCTTGTTTAGAAATTGTATAACCGCTTCTTTTTAGTTTGTCTGCATAATCTTTAGGAACAAAAGAAATAACATCTAAATTACTTTCTGATAATGCAGGAATAGCTTCCGCTAATAATGTTTTACTATCAGGAGCGCTATTCATTCTTGTTATAAAAGTTCCTGTAGTGGTATCATATTGTCCAAATATATATGTGTCTCCTAAGTTAAATACTTGATAAACATTTAATAAACTTTTAAATTTATTAAAATCTACTTCTTTACCTGTACGAGCCCTGTTCATAAGAGCAGCATAATTATCGTAAATAGATTTTATTTTTTCTTCTGTTATATTAGGATCTAATTCATATATAGTACTAGATATAGAAAGATTTTCTAGCTGCTCCTTCTTCTTATCATTTTTAAGCTCTTCTTCTATGTCTTTTCCAAATTCTATAGAAACTGCTTTTTCCATATCATTAAGCTGCTCTCCCTTTTTAATTTTATCTGCTATACCTTTTAATATTGTTACAGGCACTTCTCCTGAATCTACAAAATCATCATAAATTTCTTTTGTTAATGTTTTTGGATCCACTTTTATTGTAGCACTATATCCTAAAAACCCGCCTACTTCTCCTTCTACTGATTCATCTGCAAATTGTTTTGAAAGAGCTTCTCTAAGATTTTTTAGTTGTAAAGGTCTACCATTTTCCCAACCAGGAAGTTCTCCTACTACTTTGCCCTCGTATAATACTTCTATAATTCTTTGATTAGGATCTTCTTGAGCATAATTGTTAGTTTCACTTTGTTTAAAAGTAACTTGAACATTTTTTTCTTGAAGCATTTTATTATTTAAAAACTCAGGAGATAAAAGCAATTCTAGATCTGTGTTTTGTTTTCCTGATTCTTTGTTTCCTTTAGTATTTGCATATCTGCCGTCTTCAAAAGTTCCGTCAGATTTTCTCATTGGTTCATATTTACCTGTAACAAGATTTTTACTTAACTGTTTATGCTGACTATTTATCATAATAGAAACAGGGGTAACAGGCATAGAATCAAATATTCTAGCATCAGATTGTTCTGCTACTTTTAAAGAATATTTACTAGATAAACTTTGTGCCTGCTCTTTAGTAGGAGAAGGCTCTTGATTGACATTACTTGTAGCACTATTAGATTGATTTGCTGCAGAATATTGATTAAGTAATTTATTAAAAACATTTTTTAATCGACCTTCTAATTTAGGATATTCCCCACTAAAAATAAATTCTTCTAATTCATCTATAGATGTTGCTCCTAATGCATCTTCTTCTAAGGCTTCTAATACTTGCAAAGAAAATCCAGGTGATTTTTGTAATTGTTCTATAGCATAATCAGCAGTAATATCTTCGTTATTTTTTCTGAGTAATTCAACATCTTGAATAATTTTTTTAACTTCTTCATTTACTTTTGCCGTAACTACAGGATTCCCTGTATTTTCGTTACTAGTGTCTAGTTGTGATTTTGTTATCGCTGCAGGTCCTTTAGCGTTTTCAACTTTAGTTTCATTTTCTGCTTTTATTTGCTCACTTAATTCTTCAGCTAATTTATTTGTCAAATCAGTGTACATATTTGCAAAATTAACCATGCCTTTCTTCTTAAATAAAGTAGAATAAGCTTCGGCTGCTTTTGCTTTTTTAAGTTTAATATCTATTAAATCTTTTAGAATTTCTTTTAGCTCTACTTCATTAGTAGCATAGTCTATAGGATTTTCTTGTTTAAATTCTGCTAAAGTTTCGTTGTAAAATTCACGAGCATTATTAATAAAAGTTTGACCACTAGAAAGCCTTACTTTATCTCCTTCTTTTACTGGGCCTATGTCTTCTTTAGTTAAACCTAATGATTGGTAATATTTTTTTGCAATACTCTCAGCTGTTTCTCCTTTTTTAACAGTATGATATTTAACTTTAGTACCTGAATACTTAGCAAGAATTTTATCAAATTGTTTAGGATTAATTAGTCCACTAGTAAGGTCAGTAACTTTTTTAGACAAAGAATCTTCTCTTTGTTTATAGTCTATAACACTAGAATATAAAAACTTTAATTGATCTTTTACTCCTTCTAATAAATTAGCTGGATCTTGTGCTTCTTTAAATTCTTTATTAAATAATTTATCTACAGCGACTTGTCTATCTGCAAAAATATTATCTACTTTTTCTGAAGCTTTTATAACTCTTTTTATTCTTTGACGACTATCATTAATAGCATCTCTTTTAGTCTCTTTAGTATACTCGTACCCTTTAAAAGCAAAATTGTCGTTAAAAGTTTTAAGATCCATTTTATCTAATACATCTAAATCTTCAAATAAAGTATCTTCTATTCCATTTTTAATCCTGTTATTAACTAAACTAAAAGTAGACTTATGTCTAGCATTTTCATATTCAAATCTATTTCCTTTTTCTAAAGCTGTATTTGCTTCTTCTTGAAATTGCTGTTCTCGAATATAATTTTCAAAATTATTTTTAGCAATAGGATTTAATGGATTTTCATTATAATATTTAGCAGCGGCTTTGTCTTGTGCAATTCTTTCTTTAGTTTCTTTTATTTCTTCATATGCACCACCATACCACTGCAAACCTCTTTCTAATTTACCTGTTTCTTTATTTGTTCTAATATATAAAGGAATACCAAACATACCCGCTAAACCTCCTAACCAAATACTATCTTGACCTTCTACAGAATTATAATAATTTCTAGCAGAGTTAGTCATTGTAGTTAAGAAGTCTTTAGTTCTTTTTATAGAACTATCTGTAAAAGGTGCAGAAAAATAATCACTGTATCCTTTTTCAAATACTCCTTGACTAAATTCTTCAAAAGATTCTGTAACAAATCCTTTACTTCCTACCATTCCCCAACCAATTACTTTTTCAAATTTGCTAGCAGTTGTTGCAGCAGCTTTAGCAGTTCTTTTCCCTGCTTCAGTAGTAAACTTAACTCCTCGTAAAGGATTTATTTTAAAACCTGTAGAAGAAAGTTTTTGGCCTATTCTATAACTAGTATTAAATGTTTTAGAAAATTGAATTAAGTTAGAAGCACCAACTAATGGTACATTAGACCAATAAGATAATTTACCTGCCTGATCTCCAGCTCTGTTTATTCTTCCTATTACACTGTTAGGTATGTTCACTTGGTTTAATATAGTATCCATGTCTACTAACAAATTACCAAATTCATCGGAGTTTGATATTAAAAGTTTTTCATATTGAGCTTTTAATCTAGGATTAGAATTAATATAATTTATTTTAGACTTATTGATAGTACTCCGTTGTGTGTCTCTAGCAATTAATGCAGATTCATAACCTGATGATCTAAGCATTTGCGCAGCAGTACCATATCCTACTTTAAATTTAGATGTTAATGAAGCTAGTTGCTCTGCTTTTCTAATATCAGATAACACATCCATTCCTCTAGCTAGTCTAACGCCTTTTCCAAAAGCTCTAGATGCTTGAGCAGATATTCTAGCAGAGTTAGCTAATAAAGAAGTACCTCCTGTAACAGGGGCTAATACTCCAGCTAACATTTCTGTAAGAACTGCTGAACCTACAAAACCTAATATAGGGACAACATCATTGTTTATCATTTTACCAGGGTTATCCATAAACCTTGCATAAAATGGTTTGTCTCCTTGAGTATAATCATACCCTCCGTATACAACTAGTTTTTTATCAATATAGCTGTCTATACTTTCTAATGCATCAAACCCTCCGTTTTCAAAGATATACTTACTATCCATGTTTACAAGAGCTTTACCCATACCATAAGCTAAGGGTAAAAGAGAACCTACTCCTGTTATAAGTTTAGCAGGTAATTTTGCAAGATTATTTAAAGAAGTTTCATACCAAGATTGGTTTTCGTCTAACTCGTCTAAAAATAATTTTAGATTTTTTTCATATCCTTTTTGTCTAAAATTTGCTAAATCTTGAACTTGGTTTTCAAAACGTATTCCAATTGTTTTAGGATCTAGTAAATTAATTATTCTATCTTTATTTGCATCTTTATAAGCTTCTCTTTCTACAGGATCAGGAATAGCATTAGATAAATCAATAGGAGTAAACTGTCCTTTATAAACCTCAAAAGCTTCTTTATCAAAAGTATAGTCCGTGCCTATTGCTTCTGGTGCACTAGGACTAGAAATTCTAGAACTAATTTCTGAAAGAGTTTTATCTATTTCTGTAGTAGGCTCTATATAAAGATCTGAAGGACTAAAACTAGTAGCAGATTTACCTTTACTAGTATCTTTTGTTTGATTTTTTTTCTTCTTTTTCTTGTCGTCGTCTCCATCTCCGTTTTCATTTACTACAGGAGTATCTGTAGTAGATACACTTTGTTCAACAATAGGATCTGTAGGGGGTAAAGATTCTGCAGTTTCTTGGCCTGTAACAGTACTAATTCCTTTTAAATCAGGACTATCTAAAGACTCATTTTCAATTTCGTCAGCCATAATATTAATTATTTTTATCCCCTAACATATAAGAGATTACAATAGGAGAACCATCTTTATCTGTAGGAATATCTTCATCTCTTCCTACTCCATATGTTATAGCATCTTTTGCCATAACTATAGCTAGTTGAGTTGTAACTATTTGACTAGCAGGTAAAGCAACGCTTTTCTCTTCATTTGTTATAATATTTCCATCATCATTAACTGTTCCAAATAACTTAACAGGTTTTCTAAAAAGATTACCTTCTTCGTCTGTAGCGTAAGTAACTTGAAATGCTGTGTAATTATTATCATCTATTCTGTTCCATATAGCAGGTCCTTGTATAACGTTTTCACTGGCAAATTTTGCTTGCTGTCTTTGTTTTAAATTTTCTGCAGTAGTAACATATTGGCTTCTCCTTTCTGCATTTCCTATTAACCATAAAGGAGCATAATTATTTAAAGTAATATCTAATGTATTCTTAGCCTCTTCACTACCTACTTGTCCTCTAGCTATTTTTATACCATCTAAAAGATAATCTCTTGATTTAGTTAATACTTCAGAAGCTATAGTAAAACCTGCTCCAGATAAATAAATATTATCAGGATTGTCTGTTTTAAAGTTTGTTGTTTTATCAAGACTTGCTAAATTAAGTTCCATTACTTTTTCAGGATCTCTTTTTTTCAGCAACAAACTGTTGAATAATTGTTCATTAGTTTTTGAACCTGCGGCAGTAGTAGAATATTCTGGTTTAATAGGATATTTAAAAATAGGAGCTCCTGTATTATCATTGCCTACCCAAGCACCGTTTTCCCAATCATAGTATTTAGAGTTGTAGTCAATATAAACACTGTTAGCTCCATTAGTTACGGGAACAAGTTCTCCTGTAGTAGTATTATACACAGTTGCTGGAATTTTATTTATTCCTGATTGTTTAGAGAAATCATTGCTTATTCTATTACCTGCTTCATCAGTCATAGTATTAAAATTCTCATCCATGTTAACTTCAAGAGGAAGAGAGTAAGTATCTCCATCTACTGTAATTTTTTTGTTATATTCATCTAATAAATTTACCCCATATAAATTACTTCCCTCAAAAGTGTACTCTTCTTCTCTAAGCACTCCTTCTGCTTCTGAAGGCAATATTTGATATCTTTCTTGAAAACCGTCTACTAAATTAGCATTCATATTTTTCTGTTGTTGTATTTTTATACAGGAAGTGTTAGTAGGACCACAAGCTACTGATGGAGGTACACGAGACATATTTGCTTCTGCTGCTGCATAATGCTTAACCATTTCGGGGTTATCTTTGTAAAATCCTGGCCAAGGATTCATTTCTGACCCATAAAATGTACCATCAACGGCAAAAGCATTAGACTCTTCAATTTCTGAAGGCATTACCAGTTCTTTTTCTTCTATTGTTTCTTTTTCTTTAGGTTTAAAAGTTTCTAAAGAATTAAGAAATTTTACGGGATCTTTTCCAGAAGCTTTCCATAAATCTTGAATTTCTTTAGATTGATTATGAACAGCGAGTTTTCCTGTAGTTATTAAGTTTGTAAGTTCACCTATTTGCCCGTTATAAGAAATATCAGATTCTCTTATAGCTTCATTTATATCACTAATTTCTGATGTATACATTTTCTCTTCTGCATCAAATTGACTACTAGCTTTTAAATTTTGTAATTCAGCTCTTTGTTCTATTAGATCTTTTTTATAGTCTGTATACTTATTTTGAAACGTTTTTAAATATTCAGCAGTAGCTTGAGATAATTTAGCTTTTATAGCTACAGGCCCATCAGTATTATCTACATATTTTTCTTCATAAAGTTTCTCACTTCCAGAAGCTATATCCAATACTCCTACTAATTTATTTTCTGATTTATAAAAAGGACTAAGTCCTTCTTGAACATTTAAAGTAGCATCAGAAGTTATTACTCCTGGATTAGTACTTAAAGTTCCTATTTTTTCAAATTTTTCTTTTCTTTCTTTTCCTTTTTTAGCCCCGTCTCCTGAAGTTTTATAAGTTGTAGATACATTAAATTTATCTACTAAATCAGCAGCATCTGCAGCAACATTGTCGAATTTACCCATTGCTTGTTGTACAGCTAAATTTTCTGCTAGTTGTTCATAAGCATTAGGATCATTTAGAGCAATTGTTTTATTGATATTATCTTTTAATTCATTTAAATAATTTAAATCATCTGTAGCGCCTGCTTGAGTGGCAGCTGCAATACCATCATCTATAGTTTTTAAACTAGAAGAAACTACATTGTCTGCTTCTGTTTGTTCTACTAATCCTTGTTGATAATATTTTTTACTTTCATTATGAGCTTTAAAATGTCTTTTTTTAGCTAATTCTTTTATCCAGTTTTTATATTTATCTGAATTAGATAAAAAATTACTTATCTCTCTTGTAATTTGTTCTTTACTTTTTGTGTCGAAACTTCTTTTTAATGTTTGTGCGTCTCCGTATTCATCAAAACCTGCATCAACTAATTCATCCCATTTTTTTCCTTCAGCCATTTTAGCTAATGCTAAAGCTTCTTTTCTAAAGGCTTCTTCCATATTTTTAGTAGAAGGAGTAGGACTTAATATATTGTATCTATCAGACTCTTGATCATAAGATGTTCCTTTCCATGTATTTTGAATTTCGTATTTAGCAAGATCTAATTGTTCTTGAGTAATTTCTTCACTTAGCACTCTTTTTTCTTCTGCGGCCAACCACTCATTATAATTATCGTAACTGCTCTTATAAGCTTTTACTCCTTTATCTTCTGCATAAGTTTTATTTAAAGTAGCTAGTTTTTTAGCAGCTTGTCTATAGTTTCCTGTTCTTACTAAGTTTTCAGAAAGCTCTTTTGTTTTTTGATTTAAATCTTCTAATATAGGATTTACTGCAGAGTCATCTTGACTCATTCTAGCTAATTTAAATTTAGTATCATCTATCGCAGTTTTAGCTACATCATATTTAGCCTGCATTTGAGATAAAGGTGTAAAAAATTTATCAAGGCCTAAAGGCTTATATTCAGTTTTTAAAGGAGTAGTATATGGAGTAATAGGCATGTCTTATTTTTTTAGACTATTGTTTTTCTTTTTAAATACGTCCATAAACATTTGAGACATATTTTTGTAACTTCCTTTAACTACGTCAGGAGCCATTGCTTGCATAAATTTAAACATGTATTCAGTTTGAGCATTTTTATCAGATATACCCTGTATATCTTTTAAACCTGCTTTTATAAGCTCGTCTTTTATAGTTTTTTGTTTCAACTCTAAATCTTTTTGCTCTTTCTCATAAGCATTTTTAGCTTTAGTGTTTTTATCCGAAGCAGCTTGCTCTCTTTTTATATTTATATTTTGAGCTTTTGCTAAATAATCTGCTTCAAGTTTTGCTCCTATTTGACTTAATGCTAATAAATTAGAAGGGTTGCCTGTACTCTTTCTTCCTAATTGATTTATTGCTTTAGCAGTCTGTCTTCTTAATGCATTTTTAGTTTGTGTAAAATCAAAGGGTTTATAAGTATATTTTTCAATATCATAAGAAGTATCTGCATCTTTTCCAAAAAGACCCATTCCTAAATTATACATAGGATTAATTAAGTCTGTAGGATTAGCACTCATACTCATATCTATAAAAGCACTATCCATATCTTCTCCATAAGTTTCATCATCACCTGTACTAAAATTAAAATTAGATATCGCATTATTAGGATCATATAAAGGATTAGTAATATCTGTATAACCTCCTTTACTATACAAACGACCTCCCATATCATTTTGGCTGTTCTTTAAAGCTTCAGCTGTTGGAGCGCCTTTTGAACCTGGTCTACGCATAGTTTCTCCTGAACCTGCAGCTATTCTATCTCTTTTATCCCACATATTAGCCCAAAGACCTCCGCCTTTTCCATAAGAACGAGTTCCCGTATAACCTCCTTGTCCTAAAGTTAAAGGAGGAAGTTCTGTTTCTGAATTGTAATAAGGAGAGCTTGGATCATTAGTCATCATCATTTCTCGTTCTATTCGCATTCTTTCTTCTTCTGCTAGTCTTTCTGCTTCGGCTTTTTCTTCAGCGGATCCTATTGCTGTAGTTGCTATATCTGTTCCTGCTTGAACAGCTTTGTTACTTGCTATTTCTCCTACTTTAGCAAATTTAGCAGCTTTAGAAGCTTTAGTTGCAGCATCAGCAGCACTAGCTGCTTTTGCGCCTGCACCTAGTGTACCTGCACCAGCACCTGCTGCACTTCCTGCTGCAGAACCTGCACCACCGCCTCCTACAATCATTCCTGCAATTTGTCCTGCTCCTTCAACTCCTTGGCCTATTTTACCTAAATTTTCATTTCCTGTTTCTTCTCCGACAGCTCCAAGTAAATCTCCTGCTCCGCTAGACCCTTCAGCTACTGCAGCACCTGTAGTAGCACCTCCAGTAAGAACTGCTCCTGTTGCTGCTCCTGCAATATTTGCTCCGCCTCTAATAGCGTCTCCAATATTATCTTCTCCTTTCATCGGGCCTACTTCTTGTAAAGCTTCATATCCTTTTTCTAAAAGGCCACTTGTTGCACCAAAAGTTAAAGTATTTAAAAGCCCTTCACCTACTCCGTATAAACCTGATCCTATACCTGCAACTATTTCACCGCCTGTTGCCATTTGGTTCATATTGCTCATATTGTTCATACGACCTCCGTAATTATGCATAGCACCTCCACATCCGTAACACATCTTTCCTCCTCTACGCATTTGAGATTCTAAACCTTGCATAGGATTTAATCCAGCTTCTTGTCCAGACTGCATTAAGTTGCCTCCAAACTCACGGTCATAAGTTTTTATTCTTGGCCCGCCACCTTTTGCAATTTCTTGCCACAACGGCACGTTCATTCCTTTAAAAAGACCTTTTTGCGCCACAGTTTTAGGAAAATATTTCATTGGTTTTAAATTAGGATTTAAACGAGTTTTCATCCAACCAAAGATATCTCTATCAAAATCTATTGTTTTAGGCATTTTTCCTTGTTGTACTCTTTTTGCATTTCTAATAAATCCTTTATCTGAAAGATTAGGATCCTTATCTCTATCAAAATCAGTAATTATAAATTCAGAATCTTTCACAGCAGGAGTCCAATTTAATGCTTGAGATACTTTATTCATTTGCTTTAAATCTGCTTTATTTAATACACCAGGATTTATTTGTGCCCATGTTTTAGGACTAGTGGCCCATAATTTTCCTTGCATAAGTTTTTGTTGTTCAGGAGTATACTGGCTCATGTCTATATTTGCATAATTTTGCGACATATTAGAATCGTCCATTAAAGAACTTCTTGTACCTCCATCAGATCCTGTAACTTGCTGACTATAATTAACATTAGCATTTTTTAAAGATCTTCTGTGCTTAAAAGGTAATTTTTTATTACTGCCTCTGAAACCTGCTTCTCTATTTGCTATTTTAATTTTTTCCCCGCTTTCGTCATATTTTTCTTTATAAACTCCTTCATCATATTCTTCATAGTCTCTGCTGCAACAAGCTGTAGAGACAGAACCGTTTGCACAAGGACACCCTGTAGGATCTGCTGTTTCTCCCGTAGTTCCTGTAACTCCTGTATTCATCATACCTGCATTAGCCATATTCATCATACCTGGATTAGCCCCCATAAAACCACCTGGTGCATATGAACGAGTAGTATAACCACCATTACGCATCATACCTTCTTGTTGGCCCATAGCCATATTTTGCTGTTGCTCCATCATAGCCATTTCTTCAGGAGATGGTTGTCCTCCGCCTCCTTGTTGTTCAGCCATCATTTGCTGTTCCATCATAGCTTGCTCATCCATAGGAGCTTCTTGTATTTGACCTCCCATTGCTGGATCACCTTGAGGCTGCCCTTGTCCCATTAAAGCAGGAAGAGCTTCAGGATCTAGTTCCGCAATTTCTTGTAATTTTTCTTCTATTCGTGCTTGTTTGAAAGCTTCTTGTGCTTCCATAAGATTTTCTAAATCTGCATTATTAGCCGCTTCTTCTATTGTGTCTCCTTCTCTTTTAGATTTTTTACGACCTGCCATTTTACTAGCATCTGCAAAAGTTTTACCTACCATCTTAGGACTAAGGTTAAAAGCTTCTGCTAATTCTTTATCTACTTTTAATGAATCAGAATAAATATAATTT
>WLWG01002699.1_pt1 | contig 13103 bp, 14 predicted proteins | sample 6712871 | NCBI WGS metagenome assembly WLWG01 (sample SAMN12718693, study PRJNA515312) | sponge metagenome | isolation source: marine sponge | host: Mycale hentscheli | place: New Zealand: South Island, Marlborough, Capsize Point | collected 2003-05-01 | reverse complement strand
GTCTACCAGCATACCAAGAAGCACAAGCAAAAGAGTTATTTCAAGCTGGTAAATCATTAGCTGGTACACCATTCGTTCCATACACAGGCCCTAGAGTTGCTGGGTTTAACCCAGATCAACTTAGACAATTTCAAGCCACCAGGGGAATGTTTGAGTCTAGCCAACAATATGATCCATTGGCTGGATTGCAAGAATTAGCTGAAGCCCCTACCCCAACAATTCAACCAGTTACAGGTTTTCAAGGATCGCAAATACAAAATATTCAAGGCCCAATTGCCGCACAGATTGGGGATGTTCAAGGCCCACAAGCGGCAACCATTCGTGAAACGCCCACATTTGGCGGAGCGACAATTCAACAAATACAAGGCCCACAAGCGGCACAGATTGGCGGTGTTTCAACTCCACAATTTAGAGGTTTGTTAGATGCAGATATTGGTGCATATCAATCGCCATACCAACAACAGGTCATCGATCAATCTATGGCTGATATTCAACGACAAGCTGATATTTCTAGGGGTCAGGCACAATCTCGAGCAATCGGTGCTGGTGCATTTGGTGGCTCAAGATCTGCTTTGTTGGAAGGCGAATCACAAAGACCATTTATAGAACAAATGGCAAGAACATCTGCTGGTTTAAGACAAGCAGGATTTGAACAAGCACAACAAGCGGCTCAAGCTGATTTAGCCAGACAACAACAGCTTGGTATATTTGGTGCAGGTCAAGAGCAGCAAAGAGCTTTACAACAAGCACAGTTTGGACAACAAGCTGGGTTAGCAGGTTTTCAGGCACAACAACAAAGAGCGTTAGAACAAGCTAGATTAGGTCAACAGGCCGGTTTAGCTGGTCAAGATATTGCAGCACAAAGAAATTTACAACAAGCTCAACTCCAACAACAAGCTGGTTTAATGGGATCTGAACAATCTCAACAAAGAGCTTTGGAACAAGCAAGGTTGGGTCAACAAGCAGGATTAGCTGGATATCAAGGAAGATTATCAACAGCACAAAGACAAGCAGAATTGGCTCAACAGGCAGGGCTTGCTGGTCAAGACATTCAAGCAAGAATGGCTATGATGCAACCAGAGTTAGAGCTACGCGCAAGGCAACAAAGAGCAGGATTGCTTGGTGGCATTAGTGGAGAGCAACAAGCAAGACTTGGGATGCTTGGTCAGATTGGTTTACAACAACAAGGTCTTGGACAGAGAGGATTGGATGCTTCTTACCAAGAGTTCCAAAGAGCCTTGGGATATGGTCCTCAACAGTTTGGTTTATTGGCTGCGGGTCAAGGAGTTACAACTCCAACGACTACTACACAACAAAAAACTGGTTTAGGCGATGTATTAGGAACTGCTGCTCAATTATATGGTCTGACTCTTTTGCCTGGATCAGATGCAAGAATGAAAAAAGATATTACTTTTGTTGGCAAAGAAAAAGGACATAATATTTACACATGGAATTGGAAAGATGAGGCCAAAGAAATGGGATGGGGTAATTTCCCAACCATAGGTGTTCTTGCTCAAGAAGTTAAAAAGTATATGCCTGAAGCAGTTATTACAGACGAAAACGGATACTACAGAGTTAATTACGGAGTTTTATAATGGCGTTTGATTTTGGAAAAATTTTACAAGCCTACAATGTAAGCGGTGGTCAGCCAGGTGCTATGCAACCCATGCAATCACCTATTGGTATGCCACCTATTGATGATAAGGCATCTAAAAACCAAAAGTTAGGCATGATGCTTTATGCACTTGGCGGTGCTTTGCGTGGTGATAAAGATTTTGTGCAAAACACCATGGCATTGCAACAAATGCAAGAGGGCAAAAAGAAAGAAGAAGAGAGGAAGAGAAGATACAATGAAATGATTGCTAAAATGGATCCTGAATCTCCGTTATACCAATTTTCAAAAATAATCGGCTCTGAGGGAGTTGACAAGATAGCTGAAGCACAATTTGAACTTGCTACTAGAGAGCCTGAAGAAGACACAATTGCAGACTACAAGGCATATTTAGGCAAAAAGAAGAAAGAAGGAATACCTCTTACAAAAGAAGATAAAGATTTGGAAGCATATGTGTTAAACCTTTCATCATTTGAAAGATATGCTAGAGACATCGGAGATGATAGTCAGGGCAATAGCGAAACAAATCCAATAATTTTAAACTCTGAAGAAGAAGCGGAATCATACCCTAAAGGCACATGGGTTAATGTTCGAGGCTTTACAGTTCAAGTGGACTAAAATGGATTATGGCAGAAACAACTCAACCAAAAACTTTATCTGAGCTTAAAGAGCAACTATCTACACAGTCAACACAAACCATTTATTCTCAACCAAGAACTTTATCTGAGTTAAAAGCACTGATGTCCGGTGGCTTGGAGCAGCCTGGTAATTCAAAACCAAAAACTTTATCTGACTTAAAAAAACAAACATTTAAAGATGTTAAAGAAGAAAAGGTTGGTGCTATAGAAAATTTATTTAGATTTGGTGCTGGTGCTATAAGAGATGTGGCTCAAGTTACTAAAGATAACTTGCAAGAATCTTTAGCCATGCAAGGGGGATATGATCCAATAAAAGCTGTTTATTCTAAGTTAATAGATGTAACTCCTGATTTACCAGAAATAGAAGAACCAACTACATCATTAGAAATTAAAGGTGTAGATGTTCCCGTTGGAAGCTTTGCAAGAGATCTTGCTGGCATTGCAATTCCTTTTGGGGGCCTTTCAAAAGCGGTTGGCCCTGTCAGAGAAGGTGCATCTTTATTGCAAAAAGGAATTAGATCTGCGGTCCTTGGAACTGTTGCTGAACAATTTGCTTTCTCTCCAACGGAAGAAAGACTATCTAACTTAATGCAATCTTACCCATCTTTACAAAATCCATTTACAGAATTTTTACAAGCAGACGAAGATGATCCTCGTGCGGTTGGTAGATTAAAAATGGCAATAGAAGGTGCTGTAACCGGAGTCGTTTTTGAAACTGTATTTGGTGGTTTAAGGGCAATAAAAAATATTAGAAAAAAAGATGTTCCTGAAGAAACATTGCAAACAAGCAAAAGTGCTGTGCAAAAAGCTGAAGAGGCTAACAAAGAAGTTGAAAAAGTTATTCCAAAAACCCCAGTAGAAGAACCCGGTCTTACAGTAGAGGCGGTTAGAAAAAAAAGATCTGAGGCAACAAAAACACCATTTAATTATGATGCTGATAGAAATGTATACACAGCAAAAATTAAAAAAGATAATTTTGAAATTGCTGAACAAACACCTGGTTCATTTAGAGTTTTTAAAACCGAACCACTGACACTAGAACAAATAAATCAAAGACTGGAAGCAGATATTACAGGTGAATTAAAAGCATCTGACCTAGAAAAGCAAACTCAATTTATTCCTTTTGAACAAACTTTTGAAAATTTAGATACTGCAAAGCGATTTGTAATAGAAGAGTCAAGACCAACAAGAATACCATCCTCTTTAAAAGAGCCAACAAGACCTAAAGTAGATGATTTTCAATCATGGCTTAGAAAAAATAGAATTAATCCCGAATCACAAATTGGTCGTGAGTTTAGTCGAATGGCTGAAAAAACTAGAAAACCTTACATTAAATCTGATGGCTTCGACACAGATGGCATAGTGCAAAGAATGAGAGAAGATAATTGGTTGCCAGTGCCTCGTCCTGGTGAACCTGATCCATTGATAGGCGTTAATGAATTTATGGAATTGTTTGAAACCAACCCTGTTCGTCCATCTGAAATAGACAAAATTGCACAATGGGAAAACTCTGTTAGAGAAATAGAAGATAAAAAAGAATTATTAAAATCCTTTGGTATTAGACCCGAAAAATCAACTAACGAAGAAATACAATTATTGCTAGATGCTTCTGTAAAACAAACAGAATCATTTGACGAAATGGCTTCTTTAGCTAAGTCTCAAAATTCAAGAGCAAGTAAAATAGAGCAAGATTTAATACAAGGTAATGTTGGTTTACCAGGATTAAAAGGATTTAAAGATCCAGGTATAAAACCACCACCATTTACTGAAAAAGATCTTGCAGATGTTATACCAAGACTTAGAACAGAATTTGAAGATTACGTTAAAGATGTTGATTTAGAAAATAAATTTACACAAGATCTAGTTGAGCCAACAAAACTAGGTCAACAGCCTGAGATTCAGCCCAAGTATATTGTTAATGTAAACATGAATAGGCTTGATACAACTTTACCAGAAAGAGTAAAGCTATCTGAAATAGCTGAACAATACGAAGAACCTTTAGAGATCGCCAGAAATGTAACTAGGTTTGGAACTAATGGTGAGAATATCAAAGCGTTGGCAGATGAAACAGGCTTAACTGTCAAAGAGTTATTAGATAGCGAGGTTGGAACATTAAATGCTGTAAATACTTACAAGCTAAGAGTTGCTCACGCAGAAGCATTAAAAGAATTGACAGATCTTTCTATTGCAATGAAAGATCCACTAAAAAGAACTCCAGATTTAGAATATAGATTTGAAACTGCTCAAGCGAGATATCCAGCGTTGTTAGAAAGATATGTTGGTGAAGCCGGAGAAAAAGGTCGTGCATTAAAGCAATACGACATACCGATTACCGCAGAAGATAAAAGAAGATCCAAGCTGATAACTCAATACTATAAAGAAAATAAAGGCAAATCAAATATTAACGAAATTATTGCAGACGCAATAACAAAGTTAGATGATCCAAAACAAATAAGTAGATTTATTAGGGAAATGGATAAAGCAACTGCTTTAGATATGATACAAGAGGGCTGGATAAACGCTTTGCTATCAGCACCCCCAACTCATATAGTCAACATGGCCGGTAACTCAAGTAATATTCTTTTGTCTGTGGGCGAACAAATGACTGCGGCAAGTTATGGTTTATTAAAAGGGGCAAAAGAAGCGGATAGATTAACTTTTAAAGAGGTTGGTGCAAGACTGGTTGGTAACTTGTTAGGATTTGCAGATGGCTTAAAAGCTGGAACAAAAGCATTAATTGATGAGGATTTTATTAACGATCCGTTTTTAAAAGTAGAGTTAGCAAGACAAAGAGCAATACCCGGATTGGCTGGAAAAATTATTAGAACGCCAACTAGATTTTTAGCGGCAGAAGATTTATTTTTTAAAGCAATTAATTACAGACAATCGCTTATGGGCTTGGCTGCAAGACAAGCAATCAAAGAAGGGAAAAAAGGATTTGGAGCTGTAAGGCAAAGAGTAAAAGAAATCTTAGAGAATCCAGCTAAAGAGGCTCCAGATTTAGATATGCAGTCTGTTGATTACGCAAGATATCAAACATATACAAATCCGCTAGGCACATCTGGCCAAGCAATACAAAATCAATTGTCTAAACCATATTGGAAAACCCTTAGATTTATTGCACCCTTTATAAGAACCCCTGTGAATATTATTAAGTATGCCAACGAAAGAACTCCGCTTGGTAGACTTTCCGAAAGGTATAAAACTGCAATAGAAGCTGGTGGTGCAGAAAAAGATATTGCAAATGCAAAAATTGCTTTTACGGGTGGTGTTATGGGTGTTCTTGGATTGTATGCAAATCAAGGGCTTATAACAGGAAGAGGTCCTGAAGATACCAGGGAAAGAGCAATTCTTAGAGAGACTGGATGGCAAGAATATTCTATAAAGGTTGGAGATCAATATATTTCTTATCAAAGGTTTGAACCATTTGGAATATTGCTTGGCTTAACAGCAGACTTTGTAAACGCTTTAAACATGGTTAATGACAATATTCTTGTTTCTGATACAGAAGAAGACAAAGAATTAGCAGATGAGGCTGGAAAAATAGGTGCATATCTAATCGCATCATTTGCAGACAACATTACAAATAAAACTTATTTAAGGGGTGTTTCTGATCTCATCAAAGCTATTGACGATCCAGAAAGATATGGCCCTCGATATATAAATAATTTTTTATCTAGCCCAATACCAAATGTTGTTGGATATATAAGAAGATATGACGACCCTGTTGTCAGAGACGTAAGAAATCTTGTGGATGCTTGGCAAAATAAAATACCAGGTATGTCTGCAAGTTTACCTGCAAAAAGAAATATATTTGGCGAAGTAATTAAATATAGTCCTGGTGCTGCGCCCGAAGCCTTTGGTCGTTTTGGAGAAGTATTTTCTCCAGCAAGGTTAGAACATATAACAAATGATATTGTATTTAATGAGTTATTAAATCTTGAATATTATCCAAGTATGCCAAAAAGAACTATACAAGGCGTAGACATAAACCCAGAGCAATATGAATACATGATGGCACAACATCAATTGCCGGCAATAAATACCAAACAAAGAATTTTAGAAACTATACAAAGCCCTGAGTACAAAAAATCTCCAAAATATTTTAAAAAAGAAATGTTGAAAAAAACCATAGAAACTAACAATGCAATAGCTAGGTTTGAAACTGCTAGAAGATATCCAGAATTAGGGCGTCAGATGAAAATTAGAGAAAGCAAAAAACTAGAAGAATAAAATGCCCCTAGCAACAGAACGAGTTGGTCGTTTTGGTGAATACCTCACAGCAGCAATTCTCTCCCAAGTTTCTGATACAGTAACCATTGTTCCACACAACGCATCCGCAGATATTATCTTTGAACACAATTTAAAGCTGTATAAGTGCCAGGTCAAAACCCAATCTAAGATAGAAGAACGCAGAGGCAATTGGCGGTTTGATATGCGTAAAGGTCAAAGAGTCAAGCACAGAAAATACAAAGATAATGAAATAGATATATTTGCTTTTGTCGCTGTACCGCACAGGAATGTGGTGTTTTCTAAACCTTTAGACCAAGCTCAACTAACCATCGTTGATGAACACATGAAGAACAATGATGCTGTTAAAAACATCATTGATATATTAAAAGATCTTAGTTAAAGATTCTTAACATCAAATTTAACTTTCTGATCCTCATAATATTTAGCAGAGTTAATTCCTAATTGTAAAAAATACTCTGCTAACGCCTGTGGATCTTTCTGCATTGATTCAGCAAAATCAATCAGAGAACGGGCGATGTATTTATTAATATACAAAGCACTATTGTTGTTTCTCTCATTAACAATTGGATCATCAAAATCAGATAAGTTCATTGCCATACTCCTATAAGGATTTTTTCAATAGCTCCTCTGGTATCTTGTTACCATCACTATCTAACCCGTAAACCTTTTCAAGTTCCAAGTCTATGTAATGCTTGGCCTTAAAGAGATCTTCAACTTTATCGTGCTTATCTCTGGTCACAAGTTTTATTACATTCCCCAAACACCAACCAATATTATTTGCGACAATGTAATCTATCGGCTCTATATTGGTCCCCTTATTATAGTGATCTCCACCTACCTGGTTGTTGGAAGCCAAGCGATCTCTTGCTTGATCCCAATCCTGTGGTGTAGCTTTGTCTATTGACATAAATACTCCTTACTTTTAAATAAATATTACCATTATTAGTAATATTGAGGTATTATAGGTGAAATCTGAGAAAAGGGAAATTTATGGAAATAAAAGACTTAAAGCAATTTGACATAGAAAACACTATAGATGCTGACGAACTATCTAAACGATGGGGTGTTAGCAAGAAAACTATAGACAATAAAAGATCAAAAGGAGTGGGTCCTGGTTATTGGAAAATAACAGGCACAATTTTATATGATCTTGATGATGTTAAAAAAATAGAACAAGAGTCTTACATTTCTAATAATGCCTAGCAAACACGCACTACTATCCCCCTCAGCTTCAGACAAATGGACTGTCTGCCCTGGTATGCCTAAGTTGGCGGCACAAGTTCCGTACACCACAAGCATCCCGGCTGTGACTGGTACCTTGGTTCACCAAATGTCTGAGATCTTAATGAAAGGCCATTTAAATGGTGATATATCTTTAGAAGATTATTGGCTTGGCAAGGTTGAGATGGTTGAAGACTTTGAAATAGAGATAGATCAAGAGATGATTGATTGTGCAAAGATCTACACAGATTATGTAGAGGCAAGAACAAAAGAACTCAATGGTAAGTTGCTGATTGAAGAGCAAGTATCAATGGAAGAGATAAGCGAAAATATATGGGGTACTGCTGATGCAATTATTCTTTCAGAAGGTCGCATATGTGTAATAGATTTAAAGTCTGGTAGATGGCAAGTCTCACCGGAATATAACAAACAGCTAATGATCTATGGCCTGGGTGCATTAACCAGGTATGGCAATGCTGAAACAATTATGGAACTAACGATAGTTCAACCTAGGGGGGTAAAGAAAGAACGGGCGGTTAAGACATGGGAAACCACCGGAGAAAATCTTGCTAACTGGGGATTCGATTTTCTGAAACCACGGGCGGATGCTTGTATGGATGAAAACCCTAAATATGTATTTGGGGATCATTGCAAATTCTGTAACGGACGCAGCCTTTGTGAAACTTTTAAACTTAATACGGGAGAAAAATAATGTCTGATGAAAAAGAACTAACCTTTACCTTCGATGAAGATGGTAAAGAGTACAAAGTAGAAGACTTGTCTGAAGAGAACAAGATTCTATATAACAAAGTCACACTTGTTAATAAACAAAGACAAGAGGTTATTGCCAACGCTAACTTTGAAGTTGAGAAGTTAGAGATACTTGCTCAACATTACAGCAATGCTTTAAAACAGGCTGTTGAAGGTGATGATACTAAAGTTGAGGTGGTCGAATGAGTCTAGCTGATATAAGAACTAAATCAAAAAAGAAAGCACCTAGGTTTGTATTGTATGGTGGTCCTGGAATTGGTAAGACAACCTTTGGTGCGTCTATGCCAAATCCAATCTTTATTCTTACAGAAGATGGTATGGGTAGTATTGATACAAATCAATTTCCTTTGTGTCCGGCTTTTGATAAAGAGAAGGAACATGATAAGGACGAAAACTTAGGTGTACTGCAAAGATTAAGAGAACTAGCAAATGAGCCGCACGAATTTAAAACCGTGGTAATCGACTCTTTGGATTGGCTCGAACCATTAATTTGGGATAAGGCTTGTCAGGATAACAACTGGAAATCGATTGAACAGCCAGGATACGGAAAAGGGTACGTAGAGGTGCTTAAATACTGGCGTCAATACATAGATCTGTTAAATATCTTGCGTGAAGATAAAGGTATGATTATTTTGCAGATTGCACATAATCAGATTAAAAGATTTGAGTCTCCAGAGATAGAAGCTTTCGACCGCCATGAACTTAAATTACACCGTAAGGCGGCCGATTTAATTTTAGAACACAGTGATTGTTGTTTCTTTGCAAACTACAAACTTGGAACTATGAAGGTCCAAGGGAAGGGTGGAACAATGACAACAAAAGCGGTGTCTGGTGATGTGGTTGCTTACTGTCGTGAGAAACCTGCCTATCTTGCAAAAAATAGGTACGCATTACCAGATGTTCTTCCATTCTCATGGCCGGAAATTAGAAAGGCTATGTTGGGGGAAGATAAAGGTGAGTAAGTTGGGGGAAGTCGAAAGAACAAAGCGTGTTATGGCTAAGATCCAAAAGTTATTAAATCCTTTGATTGATAGCATGGATCCAGATAACAACGATTTGCCTCTCGATGGCTTACATCAACTTATTTGTATTAACCAAGACTGTGAAGAGTTCGTGGAATATATCTCGGACTATCACAGCTACGATCCAGGATAAGGAGTAAATATGGATTTAAGTAAGTATAAGGCTCAGGCCGAAAGTAGTATTTTGGAAGAACTCGAACCAGGAACATATGATTTTGAATATGTTTCTGATGAGGAAATCCAGGGTAAGAATGGATGGGTGGCTTTAAAGGTTCTCTTTAGAGTCGTTGATAAACCTAACTTTATGATTGGTCATGCTTTTACAGTAGACCATGATACAAGTGAGGGTGCGATTAACCTTGGTCTATCATCGTTGCATGGACTGGCATTAGCCTGTGGATTTCCGGATGGTTTTCCAGACGATAGTTCTGCACTTGTTGGCTCAAGAGTTAGAGCACATGCAATCAAAGATGCAAAAGGATACATTGCTATTGATGATATGAAGGGTAAAGGGTGGTCAGCACCCAAGTCAACAAAAGAAGTAAAAGCGGATGAGCCTGTTTCCAACAGCGAAGCGGAAGACAACATCCCATTTTAACTTTTTAGTATCAGATAGGCCTTCACTTTGCGGTTGCTGTGGTAATCCGGTGGGGCCTCTTCTGGTCGAGGTTGATGGTAAATGGTTCGGAGCCTGTAGCATGGAACATCAAGAAAAAATTAGAAAAGGCAATAGATCGCCCAAGGTGGCACAAGTATCTAAAGCTGGTGTTCTTCATGCTAAATCTAAACTGAAAGAAAGATATAAGGAATTTTCTGTTAAAAATAAAAGCTGGGCGTTTCGTGATTGGAGTGAGGACGATAGGGTTAGTTTTTTTGAGAGTTATACCAGGGAATATTTAAAACACGCCAACGAAAGGGCAAGGAACGGGGTAGATGGATCTTACGAAATACAAGATAAGACACGGACTGAATAAAGATAAAAGTTATTTAGAAAAAAATAGAGGCAATGAAGCTGATCTTATTGCAGAAATGCAGACAATAGGATTAAATGTCGGCTTCCTAAACACAAGCGGGGATCTAGTAAGGATCCCAGTACAAGCAACTCCGGGAGTGAGGCCGGACAAAGGTAATGAAAAATCGGGTTGGTATGTCATTAATGTTGTTCATAATCACATATTCGCAACTTACGGAAATTGGAGAACGGGGTCGGAATACAAATGGAGTTCTGTCCAGATCAATTCACTTACTCCAAATGAAAGACAAGATCTACAGTTAAAGATGCAACAGGCCCAGGAAGAGGCCAAGAAACAAAAGCTACAACGATATGAGGAAGTAGCAAAAGATTGCCAGAATCGTTTTCAAACTTACTCAGAAGTTATTAAGCATCCCTACCTGGAAGCTAAACAAATAAAAAGTTATTCTTTAAAACTACACAATAAATCTTTGGTCGTACCTATCTACAATGTGGATGGTGAAATTAGATCTATGCAATTTATCCAGGAAGACGGATCTAAAAGGTTTGTCTCAGCCGGACAAGTCAAGGGTAATATCTTTTTAATTGGTACAGATTTCAATTCTTTAAGTAAAGTTGAATCTCTGGTCGTGGTTGAGGGTATGGCTACAGGTGTAAGCGTATGGGATGCAACACAATTACCGGTGGCTTGTGTTTTTTCTGCTAACTTTGGTAATGATGCAGTAGAAAACATAAGAAAAAAGACGGATGCCAGGATCTATTTAGCATTTGATAATGATAAAACCGATATCGGACGCAAAAAGGCAGAAGAGATAGCCACCAGGTATTACAATTGTTTGGTTAGAATCCCATCCGTTGTGGGTGATTTCAATGACCTAGCTGTCAAGCAAGGCCTAGATGCGGTTAAGTTAGAGATAAGCGATCAAGGTTTAGGCGTTAGAAGTTTCTCAATCAAACAATTAAAAGGTGATCCACCGCCTCGTTCCTGGTTGGTTGAAGGTATGTTAGAAAAATCTAAACCTGGTTTATTGGCCGCAGTTGGCGGTGTTGGTAAAAGTATGTTGGCCCTGGATCTAGCAATTAAAGTTTCCCAGGGGCAAGGCACCTGGTTAAATAAACCAATAAGAAATGCTGGTAATGTTCTTATGCTTATGGCAGAGGATGATCGAAACGAAGTTTTTAGACGGGTAAAGGCTTTAGATAAAGGCGATAAAAGGTATGACGCAAAGTATGACGTTTTTGCCTATACAGTACCAGATGCCCCTAAACCATTAATATTATTAAAAGATGATGCCAGAGGATTAGATCTTACGCCCGAGGCCCATGAGTTAATTAATGAGATCTCAACTATTCCAGATTTATCTTTGGTCGTAATAGATCCAATACAATCTTTTGTGGCCGCACCCATTACTACAAGCCAGGAAGCGGCTCAGTTGTATTGTCAATTTTGTTCGTCCGTTGCATCTAAATTTGATTGTGCGGTTTTATCCATACATCACATGAGCAAAGCCGGATTGCAGACCCAGGAATCTAGCTGGGATTCCAGGGCAAGTATTCGTGGATCGGCTGCGATCGTGGACGGAATGAGAATGGCTAGTACCATTTCTTTGGCAGATGAAAAGACTGCAGAAAATATTTGTGCGGATGAGGGATTGGAGTTCGATAGGACCAGAGTTGTTAATTTCCAAATTGTAAAAGCTAACTCGAACGAGGTTGATACAAATCCAATGACATTAATAAGGCGTGAAGCAGTCCTGGAAGTTTATGAAAAACAAAACATTAAGTTTGATTTTTAATATGAGTAAAGAATTTAAAATGCCCGGAAACGTGATAACTTCGTTAAGGGTAAACCATGGACCAGGTAAAGAAAAGCTCACCACGGGCCTCTCAGAGCCTCGGTTTTTTAAGAAATGAGCAAAATTAACCAGGATACAGTTAAGGCAGTTATTTATATGGATGGTGCCATAGATCTAAACCAGGATGAGTTAAAGGAAAAGTTTAAACAGGCGGTTGATGATAACACCATCAATCATTTTGAAATAATAACCAGGAGAAAAGACAATGATTAATTACCCATGCGGATGGTTTGATGTAGAACAATTACCAGGGGGATCTCGTGAGCGGGAAGGGAGATAAACCTAGGGATTTAATTTACACCCAAGAATATCGAGATAACTTCGATAGGATCTTTGGTAAACGCAAAAAGAAAAAGGATAAAAAAGATGCTGGTAAAGATCCAAGCAAGTGATAAAGAAGTACAACTAATCATCAACGCCTTGGCGGAACATGGTAAACCAATAATTAAAAAGGCCAAGCCAACACTTGACGATAAACGAAACCTAAAATCGATTGAGAATATTATTCATCAATTAGCCTTCGGGAATCACAAGTAATAATGTTAAAATTTGATTGTGCAATCGGGCCTCTACTCTCCTTAATTAATGATGAGAATTGCCCCGGAACTACCCCCCTAAGAGGGGCAATGTCTCCATGCCTGGTTGCACAATCTTCTCATTTAATGGCACTAGTAGTACCATACTATGGCACTAGTAGTACCTATGAAGGGTACTAGATGTACCATATATCCCAAACAAAACAAATAGAGAAAACCC
>WLWG01002696.1_pt1 | contig 13122 bp, 12 predicted proteins | sample 6712871 | NCBI WGS metagenome assembly WLWG01 (sample SAMN12718693, study PRJNA515312) | sponge metagenome | isolation source: marine sponge | host: Mycale hentscheli | place: New Zealand: South Island, Marlborough, Capsize Point | collected 2003-05-01 | reverse complement strand
AAATACGCTAACTATGTTATCAAGAAAGCTAAAGAGAATTTAGCCAAAGGTGGTAAGTATGGTTCTTATGATAAATCTGGTGCATTATCAAACAGTTTAGGATATAAGATAGCAAAAGGTAAAGTTTCATTTTTAGGCGAAAACTATGGTGTGTTTTTAGATAAAGGTGTAAAAGGTGCTAAATCAACATATCCTGAAAGCAGCACATCGCCACATAAGTACACAACTAAAATGCCTCCAAGTAGTGTATTTGATAAATGGACTATTAAAAGCGGTATAGCACCAAGAGATAAAAAAGGTAGATTTATAAAAAGAAAATCATTAAACTTTTTAATAGCAAGGAGCATATACAGAAAAGGAATTAGGGCAACTATGTTTTTTACAAAACCATTTGAAGCTGCATTGCCACTATTTGAAGATGATATATTAGAAGGATTTTTAGAAGATAATTTAAATTTAGATTAATGAGTACAGAAATTAGAGCAAGGTCACCATATTATGTAAGGGCAGCAGATGTTCCAAACCTAACAAAAACACAATTAGATTTATATATTTATGAAGGTGTTTCACCAACTGATTTACCAGCATCACCGCAATATACATTGTTTAAAGAACCTATCAATAGTGCAAGGGGTGTTACATTTGAAATAAGCGAATTAATTAGAGATTACTTTGACAATGTTTATACAGGAACTTACGCATCATCTGCTGGTTCTGTATTATGGGTTAGAACAATTCAAAATTTTGTAACATCAGTTGGTGAACCGCCTGAACCTGTTACAAATGATTATTTAGCTTTTGATTCATATACTGAATTTCAAGATGGTGTCAACTTTGGTTTTCCATCAACTCGTGTACCATTAGAATCAACATTAATTTACAAGTTAGATGGCCAAGCTTTATACATTCCTGTATTAGCTGAAGAAACAACACAAGTGCAATTCAAATATAATGGTGCAGTAGTTCAAACCGATACAATTAGTGATAATGGAAATACTAACCAAAAAATACAATACCCTAATTATACAGGTGATGTTGACCAAGTAATAATCACCTCAACCTTACCAAGAACATATACAGTAGAAACAATTGAAGAATGTAAATATCCTACTGCTAAAATTAGCTTTGTAAATAAATACGGAGCATTACAGGATTTATGGTTCTTTAAAAAGTCAGTTGAAAGATTAGGAACTAACCAACAAGAGTTCAACAGGAATTTATTAGATTATACAGAATTAAGTTATTCAGATAAAGCACATAGTAAAAAGGTATTTAATAAAAGCGGTAATAAATCCATTACATTAAACAGTGGTTTTTATAGTGAAGATTTAAACTTGACATTTGAACAATTATTAGTGAGTGAATATGTGTGGATGACAAGAAACAACACTATCTATCCAATGGTTATTACTGATTCATCAATTACATATAAAACAAGTTTAAATGATAAATTAATAAACTATACAATCAACTTTGATTATGCTTTTGATTTAATTAATAACGTACATTAATGCAAGAACTAATATTATTTATAAAGCCACAGTTTAGAGATAATGTTTCACAAGATTATGTGAAGGTAGATATGTTTAGTGATGAGAATGTAACACTAACACAAGTCATACAAGATGTAAGAGATATTGATAAAGTATTTACTGACTATTCGCAAACCTTTAGTTTACCAGCATCTAAGATTAATAATAAACTATTTCAACATTGGTACAATCCTGATATAGATGGTTTTGATAGCAACATACAAAGTGAAGCAATCATAGAACTAAATTACCAACATTTTAAAAGTGGTAAAATACAACTTCAGGAAGTGAAGATGAAGAACAATAAACCGAGTGTTTACAAGATTACATTTTTTGGTAAAACAGTTAGTTTTAAAAACTTGATTGGCAATGACCAATTAAAAGATTTAAGCTGGTTAGATAATTTTACATATGAAGGCAATCAAACAAATATTGTAAGCGGTTTAAATTTAGGTTTAGATTTTACAGTAGATTCAACAACATATACAGAGGCAATTATATATCCTTTAATATCTCAAAAGCAAAGATACATTTATGATTCAACAGGAACTGCAACAACTATTACAAGCGGTACTGCTACTAATTCAACTTCAGATAAATTGCACGATGATAATAAAAACTTTACAAATGTAGTTTTAGTAAATGATATTGTAAAAAATACTACTGATAATACAATAGCTATTGTTACCGCTATTGATGATAATACAACTTTAACTCTTAGCGTTGATATTATGCATACTGGAGAAAATTATACAATACATAGAACTAATAATGGCAATATAGCTTTGACATCTGCAACGCTTGACCCTAATTACAATAAAAGAGGTGTATTTCCTGAAGATATAAAACCAGCTATAAAATTAAGTTTAATTATAAAAGCTATTGAAGAACAGTATGGAATAGAATTTAAAACAGGAGGTTTTTTTGATAGTGCAGTTTTTACAAATTTATATTTATGGCTATCAAGAACAAAAGATAAATTAGTTACAGGTGGGGTAAAAGATATTAATAACACTACCAATCCAAAAGTTGTATTTAACTGTTTATCATCAACTACAATATGCGATTATTTTGCATATGGAAATGTTAATTCCTTTATTAGTTTAAATACTGCTAATGGTGTTATTGATTGGCGTAGAGCAAATACAACACAAGAAGATTTAACAGTAGATGTTACAATTACACCAGCTTCTGGATATGCATCAACAGTTTATGATGTTGAATTAATAAGAGGTTCAAGTACAGCTGCTGCATTAATTCAGCAAACAGGAACAAAGGTTTTAAATAAAGTATATGGAACAGGTGGTGAATTTGTGCAAAATAATACTGATGTTCAATTATTTGTAAGGGTAACAAGTGAAGATGCGTTTGCTTTTCAATGCGATGTTCAATTAACATATACTGCACCTGAATGGATAACAGGAACACAAGTTGCAAATTTTCAAAGCCAATCAAGTTCAATAACATTAGTTGGTAATGTAATTCCTACTATACAAATACCTGAAATGAATGTTTTAGATTTTTTAAATGGTTTATTTAGGCAATTCAACTTAACTACATTTTTAGATAGAGATAATAAAATAGTAGTAAAAACATTAGATGATTTTTATAGTGATTCAACAACAACGCACGACATTAGCCAATATATTAAAACAGATGATAATACAGTAAGTGAAGCATTACCATTTAGTATGATTGATTTAAAATATACTGATGCTGATTCAATATTAGCTAATGCATATTACAGAACAAATAATAAACTTTATGGCAGCATTGAATATGATGCTAATTCATCACAAAGAAATGATTATACAATAGAACTACCTTTTAATCATTTGTTGTATGAAAGATTAAATGACTATAATGGAACACAAACTGTTTTTCAATATGGTTTAATGGTAAATGAAAATGAAGAAGCTACAATTGGCAAACCTTTAATTTTTTATGGAATTAATTTAAGTGCTGGAGCTAATATAGGGTTTAGCTATATTGGAGAAGAAAGGCCAATAGACGGAACGTTGCCAGCAACAGGTTCACAAGTTCCTATTGGTAATTTTTGGATGCCTCACAATGCAAGTGAATTAGGAACTGCATCAACTGCACCAGCTTATAATCTAAACTTTGGTAGTGAAATAAACAGTTATACATTAACAGATTATGGTGGAAACAATAATTCCTTATTTCAGTTGTATTACCAAAATTATATACTAAGAGTATTTAACACTAAAACAAGGATATTTAAATATAAAGCTATATTACCATTAAAATTTTTATTGGCTTATTCATTAGCTGATAAAGTATTTGTAAATGGTCGTGCTTTTACAATCAATAAAATAACTACTAAACTACAAACAGGAGAATCATCACTTGAATTATTAAACGAACCAACATAATGAAAGATATTTTAGACGGACTACAATTTTGCAAAGAAAATAACATATTTGATACAAACATAAATATTGCATTAGGTTTAAATCTATATGTGCAAACATTTGAAGAAGCAGCATTACAAAATAAAATAAAATTAAATGAAAACAATATTAGTAGAGGTTGATTTAAAAGGTGCTCCAGAAGCAATTAAAAATATTGATGGTTTAGAAAATGCTATTTCATCATTAGAAGATGAATTAAAACAAGCTGACTTTGGTAGTGAAGAATTTAAAAAACTATCAAAGGAGTTAACTAAAGCAAGGTCTGAATTAAAGAATACTGAATTAGCATTAGAGGCATTAGATTCTGAACAAGTAGCATCTGAGTTTGGTTCTTTAACAGGAGCAGTAGGGGATGTATCTGGCGCATTTCTTTTATTAGGTGGTGAAGATGGAACAGTAGCACAATCAGTTGAAAAGATACAAACTGCTATCGGTGTTTCAATGGCATTTAAAGGCGCTATTGAAGGTTTAAGTTCGGGAAGAAAATTATTAAATAATTTCTTAGCAAAATCAAACATATTACAAAAAATTAATAATGCTGGAACAGTTGTTGCAACAGGAATTTATAAACTGTTTGGTAAAACTGTTGATGCTACTTCTAAATCATTTAAAGGTTTAAGAACTGCAATAATAGCAACAGGTATTGGTGCATTAATTGTAGCAGTTGGTGCTTTGATTGCTAATTGGGATAAATTAACAAAAGCATTAAGCAGCACAACAGCAGAACAAGAGGCGTACAATGAAGCATCACAGAAAGCCATTGATGCGATTGGTGATGAATTGTCTGCATCTAATAATTTACAAAAAACTTTAGAAGATGAAACACTAACAAGAGAACAAAAAGTAAAAGCTGTACAAGAGCTACAAGAAGAATACCCATATTTACTAAGCAATGTAGATGCTGAAAAAGATAGTATAACAGCTGTAAGCAAAGCATTAAAAGAAAATACAGAGTTATTATTACTTAGAGCCAAGCAAGAGGCAGTAATTGCATTAAAAAAAGAAAAATATATAGAACAATTAAAAGAAGAAACAGCAACACAAGCTGGTGCAAATACAGGAATGTTAGAATCCGTTCAAGCTTTTGCATTAAATATAAACGGAATAACTAAAAATGCATCTGCACAAGATATTGCAAACCTTAAAACAGCTAAAAGTACTGAAGAAACAAAAAAACAAATTGATGTTTTAAACGATTTAGAAAAAACATTACAAGCTGATATAGATGCTAAATTAAACTCTGGAGTAGTTGGCGAAAAAGAAGCAAAAGATGCAGAAGATAGAGCAAAAAAAGCATCTGATGCAGCTAAAGCAAGAGCAACTAAAAGAAAGGCAGAAAAAATTAAAGAGGCTAATGATAAAAAAGCTATTGCAGATAAAGAAGCAAAGGATGAAGCAGATAGATTAAAAAGAATTGAAGATAATGAAAAAGCACACAAGCAAACATTAAAAGATATTGAAAATGAATTTCGTGCTGAATTAGAAACGGAAACTAATTTATATAATGAACAATTCTATACTCAACAAGGCCTTGAAGTTTTAGCAGTTGAAGATAAATACAATAGATTAATAGAATTAGCTAAACAATATGGTGAAGATACTACGCAACTTACATTTAACAGAGATAAAGCGGTAGCAGATATAAATCAAAAATTTGCAAAAGAAGAATTACAAGCTAAACAAGCTAATGAACAAGCAAAAATAAAAATGGCTGGTGATGCACTTGGTGCTATTGGTAATTTTATAACTGCATTTGCTAAAGAAGATGAAGAGGCGCAACGTAAAGCATTTAATTTAAATAAAGCAGTAAGCATTGCACAAGCATTAGTAAATACATCATTAGCTGTAACTGCTGCATTAACTGCTGGTGGTAATCCTATAAAATTAGCAACAGGTGCGCAATTTGTTGAAGCTGGTATAGCAGCAGTAATGGGTGCAGCACAAGTTGCAACAATAGCTAAAACAGAGTTTCAAGGTGGTGCTGGTTCAACACCTCCAGCTCCTTCAGGCGGTTTAGGAGGCGGAACAGGAGCAACAACACAACCGCCAGCATTTAATGTTGTAGGTCAATCTGGATTTAATCAAATAGCTGGTGCATTAGGTCAGCAGCCGCCAATACAAACATTTGTAGTTTCACAAGATGTAACAACAGCACAGCAATTAGATAACGCAATAATACAAACAGCAACTTTTTAAAAACAAAACAAAATGGAAATAATAGAACTTTTATTAGACGAAGAAAACGATAATGCTGGAATAGATGCAATAAGTATTGTATCATCACCAGCCATAGAAAGCAACTTCCTTTCTTTAAAATCACAAGAAATCAAATTTGCAAAAGTAGATGATGAGAAAAGAATCTTAATGGGTGCAGCATTGATACCTAACAAACCAATTTATAGAAAGGATGAAAAGAAAGAATACTACGTTTATTTTTCTGCTGATACAGTACGTAAAGCAAGTGAATTATTCTTTATGAATGGAAACCAAAACAATACAACCTTAGAACACAATATGGAATTGAATGGTTTAACTGTTGTTGAATCTTGGATAGTTGAAGGTGAACAAGATAAAAGCAGAATGTATGGTTTAGATGTTCCTGTTGGAACTTGGATGGTATCAATGAAAGTAAACAATGATGAGGTGTGGAATGATTACGTAAAAGAAAATAAAGTGAAAGGTTTTAGCATTGAAGGTTACTTTGCAGATAAAGCAAACATAAAAGCAAGTGTTGAATCAACTATTGAAGAAGTAGATTTAAAAGAAGTTGAAGCAAATAAAAAAATAGAAGAAATTAGAAATCTATTTAAAAAAAAAAGAGTTGATTTAGAAACTTATAAAGATTACCCAGATGCAGTTAGTAATAATGCTAAAAGGGGCATAGAACTAAATGAAAAGGTAAATAATAAATGTGCAACACAAGTTGGAAAAGTAAGGGCGCAACAATTAGCTAATAAAGAAAATATAAGTTTAGATACTATAAAAAGAATGTATAGCTATCTAAGTAGAGCAGAAACGTATTATGATGAAAGCGATACTAAAGCGTGTGGAACAATATCCTATTTATTGTGGGGTGGTAAAGCTGGTTTAAGATGGTCATTAAGCAAACTAAAAGAACTTGATGAAGTTAATTTAGAATCTATGGTAATAGATGAAGATTATGCAGTAATTGATGACCGTTTAGCATACAGCACACAAGCCAAAGCTGAAGAAATGGCTATTAATATAGGGTGTAAAGGATTTCATACACACGAATTTGAAAATAAAACTTGGTATATGCCTTGTAAAAAACACATAAATAAATAGATATGGGAAATAACAAACTAACAAGAGGAGAAAAAAGCAGAACATCACCAAGAGGCGGTAGAAGGGGCTGTTTATGTAAAGATAATACTTACAAAGTTAAATGTTGTGATGGTTCGTTAAGGGCGCAAGGCATAGGTAAAACACAACAATAATTAAAATAAATAAAAAAAAGGTATAACAAGTTCAAAAAAAAAACATTTATATAGTATGAAAGCAAATGATATGTTAAACAAAATCAAAACCATTATTGGCGGTATTGAATTAACTGAAGAAGTTAAAGAAGTTCAATTAGCTGAAATGAAGCTTCAAAACGGAACAGTAGTTGAAGCAGAAGAATTTAAGAAAGATGAAGCAATCTTCATTAAATCAGATGATGAAAGAATTGCAATGCCTGTTGGTGAATATGTTCTTGAAGATGGTAAACTATTAGTAGTTGAAGAAGAAGGCATTATAGCAGATATGCGTGATGTTTCTGATGATGTTCCAGCAAAAGAAGAGGCAAGTGAAGAAGAAGTAAAAGAAGAGATGGCTGAAGAAGAATTAGATGAAGAGGCAGCGGTTTACGATTGGGAAGGAATGGAAAAAAGAATTAAAAACCTTGAAGATGCAATAGCTGATTTAAAAGCTGATAAAGTAGATGCACCTGAAGAAGTTGAAGCAACAGAAGAACTTTCTGAAGAGGTTAAAGAAGAAATTAAAGAAGATGTAGATGTAGAAACTGTTAAAGAAGAACTTTCAGCAGTTGAAACTGTTGCTCCTGTAAAACACAATCCTGAAGCAAAGAATGAATCTAAATTTACATTAAAGAAAAATAATTATCCTAAAACATTACAATCAAGGATATACGAAAAATTAAATAGTTAAAAAAAACAAAAAAAACGATGGCAACAACGATTAGTACAACCTATGCTGGTAGCTTCAAAGAAAAATACATAGCAGCGGCCCTTTTGAGTGGGAAAACTCTTGACAATGGTGGAATGACTGTTTTACCTAACATAGCATTTAAAGAAGTGCTTCAAAAATCAGTAATGGGTAGTGACTTTATAGTCAATGCTACTTGTGATTATGCTGATGCAGGTACGCTTACACTTTCTGAAAGAATTTTGGAAGTAGAAGAGTTCCAAGTTAACAAAACTGAATGTAAAAAAACTTTCGCACAAACTTGGCAGTCTGCTGAAATGGGTTATTCTGTAATGAATCAAGAGCTTCCTAAATCATTTGCTGATTTTATTGTACAACAGTACATAGCTAAAATTGCTGAAAAAACTGAGCAAAACGTATGGCAAGGTGTTAATGCTACTGCTGGTGAGTTTGATGGTGTAACAACTATTGCTGCTGCAAATGCTGCTGATTTAGCTGGTGGTGCAATTGTAGTTGGTACAACTGTAACTGCTTCAAATGTAGTAACTGAGCTTGGTAAGGTGGTTGACAATGTAGCTGCTAATAGCCCAGCAATCTTAGACAAAGAAGATTTGAGAATTTATGTTGGAAACGGAATTTTCCAAGCTTATATTCGTTCACTTGGTGGATTTGCTTTAACAGGTTCTGCTGGTACTAATGATAAGATGACTCAGTGGTATGATGGTGGTGGTTTAAGTTTTGATGGAATCAAGATTTTCTTAGCACCTGGTATGCCAGCAAATCAAATGATTTGTGCGCAAATTTCTAACCTTTATTTTGGTTGTGGAATTTTAGGTGATTTATCTGAATTAAGATTGATTGATACTTCTGAAACATTAGGTGACCAAAACGTAAGATTTGTTGCAAGATGGAAAGCTGGAGTTCAAATCGGAATTTTAGGTGAAGTAACATATTACGCATAATTAATAACTTTTAAGGGGGTGTTGATTCACCCCTTTATATAAAAACAAAAAAACAATGGCTTGTGATTTAAGTATAGGTAGAAAAGTTCCTTGTAAGGATATTATCGGTGGCATTGTACGTGTTTGGTTTGTTGATTTTGGAGATTTAGGAACAGTAACTGAGGTTGATGATGAAATTACAGATTTATCTGGTACATTTTCAGCATATCAGTATGAATTAAAAGGTGCAAATAGTTTAGACCAAGCTATTACATCTTCTAATGAAAATGGAACTACTTTCTTTGAACAAACTTTAACATTAGTATTGCCAAAATTATCTAAAGAAGATAATAAAGAATTGAAATTATTAGCATACGGTAGACCGCATATAGCAGTAGAAGATTACAACGGTAATTTCTTTTTAGCTGGACTTGAGCATGGTTGTTCAGTTTCAGGTGGAAGTGTTGTAACAGGTGCTGCAATGGGTGATTTGTCAGGTTACAACCTTACAATGTCTGCTCAAGAGTTAAAACCAGCTAATTTTATTGCTGGAGCAACAAGTGCTGACCCTTTCGCTGGAATGTCGAGTGCGACAGTTACAGTGGTAGTAGGCACTAATAGTTAAAATGGCACAAATTTCATAGTTTAGTGTGATTCAATATATAGTTTAGTTGGCTAAGGGAGAGTTACAAATTTGTTTCTCTCCTTTTTTTATTAAAATAAATTAAAAAAAGATGCAAATAATTACAAAAAGCGGAACGAGATTACTAAATTTAATGCCAAGAGAAACTATTGATAGCGGTAAAGTGTACGAATTAAAGATAAAAAGCGAAGAACAGAATAAAATCATTTTAACTGATTCTAACGCATTATTTAATTCAGTTAAGTATTATTACACTTATAGCACAACACAAGCTCTTACAGAAGCTAATTTTTACATTATAGAGATTAATAACACAACAGATGGCACTTTAATATTTAAAGATAAGTTGTTTTGTACAAATCAAGATTTATCAACTTTTGAAATTAGCAAAAATGTTTATATTGAAAAGTCAACAGGAAATAATGAATACATTTACGCATAATGGATAATTTACATTTAATACAATTAAACGAATATCAAAGGCCAGTAATCACTGAAGATAAAAACAGAGAATGGATTGGTATTGGTGAAAATAATGATTACTATCAGTGTTTGATAGATGCCTTTATGGATTCAACTACTAATAATGCTGTAATTAATGGTATTGTAGATAGAATCTACGGTAAAGGTTTAGATGCTACTGATAGCCATAGAAAACCAGAAGAATACGCTAATATGAAATCAATCTTGAAAAAGAAAGATTTACGTAGAGTATGCCAAGATTTAAAGTTATTAGGCGAAGGTGCATTTCAGGTTACATATCAAGGTAAAAAAATAAAAAGCATAACACATTTTCCAAGAGAAACATTACGTGCTGAAAAATGCAATGAAGAAGGCGATATTGAAGCTTACTATTATAGTGCTGATTGGAAAGATGTTAATAGAAATACTAAATTAAAAAGATTTCCTGTTTTTGGTTCAGGCGCACAGAATGAAATATTTATTGTTAGAAGATACGTAACAGGGTATTATTATTACTCACCAGCAGATTATCAAATAAGCTACGCTACTTTAGAAAAAGAGATTGCTGACTATTTGATTAACGATTGTCAGTCAGGTTTCAGTGGCACAAAAGTTGTAAATTTTAATAATGGGGTTCCTGACAGGGAAAAACAATTAAGCATCAAAAATGATGTGATGAATAAGCTTACAGGAAGTTATGGTGAAAAAGTAATAATAGCTTTCAATAACGATGCAGAAAGTAAAACAACTATTGATGACGTTCCTTTAAATGATGCACCTTCACATTACCAATATCTAAGCGAAGAATGCGGTAAAAAGATAATGGTAACACATAGGGTAACTTCACCTATTTTAATCGGTTTAAACTCATCTAATGGCTTTTCAAGTAATGCTGATGAAATTAAAAACGCTTCATTATTATTTGATAATGTAGTTATAAAACCTTACCAAGAATTATTGATTGATTCTTTAGATGAGATGTTTGCAGTAAATGATATTTCATTGAATCTATATTTTAAAACTATCGAACCATTAGAATTTATTGAAATAGATAAAGGTATGGATGAAGAAGTAATAGAAGAAGAAACAGGTATTGCGGTTGATGACCAAGATTTTAAAGAAGAAGATGAATACCAACAAATTGAGGATTTAGTAAATAAATCTAAACTAAGCAAATCAGAAAATAAAGAAGATTTGAGTGATGAAGAATTTGATTTAATTCTTGATGGCTTAGAGGGTGAAGTAATGGATGAAGATTGGGAACAAGTAGCAGAACGCGAATACTTAGAAACTGATGATGAAGAAGAATGGGCAAATAGTTTAATTAAAACTGATTTAGCAGCAATAGATGATAGACCAAGCGGATTTTCAATTTTAGATAAATCTTACTACAAAATTAGATTTAAGTATGTTAAAGGTTCTAATAAATCTTTAAAAGAAGGCAATAAATCAAGGCCATTCTGCCAACAAATGATGGCAAGAACAGCACAAAAAATTGTTTATAGGATTGAGGATATTGACAAAGCAAGTAATTTTTCTTTTGAAAAATCTGCAAAGTTGCCAATGCATAATGACCAAGCATATTCACTTTTTAAATTTAAAGGCGGTGTATATTGCCGACATAAGTGGGTTCAAGTTTTATATACTCTGAAGAAAGGCAAAAAAGCTGGTAGTGATGAAATAAAAGATTACAAGGTAACTAAAGAAATACCTAAGAGTTATAGAAGGTCACCAGCTGGAAGTAAAAAAGCAAAAAAAGCACCTGTTAATATGCCAAATCAAGGCCATTATCCAGGAGTTAAATAAATTAAGATATGGCAAAAGCATTATTTATAACAAGAGAGGATTTAGTAACGTTCACATCAGCGAATGGTAATTTAGACCCAGATAAATTTCTACCTTATATTCGTATAAGTCAAGATATACACATACAGAACTATTTAGGCACAGATTTATTTGAAAAGCTGGAAACATTAATTGAAAATGGTGAATTAACAGAAGTTTTAAATCCTAATTATTACAATTTAGTTAGAGATTATGTTAAGGATATGACAATTTATTGGGCAATGGTTGAATATTTACCGTATGCTGGTGTTAATATTGCGAATGGTGGTATATATACTCACAATCCTGAGAACGCTACAGCACTTGATAAAAGTAGAGTAGATTTCTTAATTGAAAATAGCAGAAATACAGCACAGCATTATACAAACAGATTCATTGATTACATTTGTTTTAATACGGATTTATTTCCTGAATACAATAGTAATTCAAATGGTGATATTGACCCTGATACAGTAGCTAATTTTGGCGGTTGGGTATTATAAATTTTAAATAGAAAGAAGTATGTCAGGTTACGGAAAAATATATGAAAGTTCTTATTGGGGTGTTGGTGTTTGTGAAAATACAATAGGATGGGGTTCATCTTATAAATCAATTGCTAACTGTACGGATGCTTCATTTAGTTATCCTCAAGATAGTTACCCTACAAATGGGGTAAATCCTACACCTACTATAACAGGTGATGCTGGTGGTACTTTTACTGCTACACCTTCAGGGTTAACTTTAAACGCATCAACAGGTGAAATTACACTATCAACATCAACTGTAAATTCATATACAATTAGATACACATTACCAGATGCAACATTTGCAGAACAATCAATGCAAATTACTGCACCACCGTTTGCATCCACACAGAGCTTTTCTTTCGATGGGGTTGATGACTATTTTAATACAGGTGCAACTCCTTCGCAACTTGGATTCCCATCAACAACAATTACAGATTCAGATTTTTCACTTTCATTTTGGTATTATTATGATGCAAATGAAAACTATGACCCTATAATTCAAGCAACCTCAGGTTGGACTTCAGGTTTTGCAGTATTTCAATCAACAACAAATACTTCATCTTTAAACTTTTGGGTAGGTAATTATAGTTCAGG
>WLWG01002695.1_pt1 | contig 13134 bp, 10 predicted proteins | sample 6712871 | NCBI WGS metagenome assembly WLWG01 (sample SAMN12718693, study PRJNA515312) | sponge metagenome | isolation source: marine sponge | host: Mycale hentscheli | place: New Zealand: South Island, Marlborough, Capsize Point | collected 2003-05-01 | reverse complement strand
CGTCGGCGGATCCTTCGATCCAGTACGAGAAGTCCTCGTGCACCGAAACATCGAGGGCAACCGACGGGTCGAGGACGTCCTGCAACTGCGGTGACTCAGGGGTAACACGTCCCATCCCGACAGGCTCACCAGGTTCGCTGCCGAGCGCATTGATCAGCGCGTCGGCGTAGTCCCGGGAAGCATCACCCGATCCGGTCGTCACCTGCAGTCCGAGCATCACGTCACCATCTGCGCGGACGAGCGCCGGCCACGCCATCGGCAACACCGTGGCCAACGTGACTGCGCGGCCGGATGTTGCGTAGGCCGAGCTCAACGTCAGCGGTGCCGTAGCGGAGGGAACGAGTTCCCGCAGTGCGACCAGGTCGCATTCGGAGGCGAATCCTTCGAACGGTCGCGCATTGGGCTCCACACCCCGTGCCGATCCTTTGCCGTGGCATGCCTTGTAGCGGCGGCCTGACCCGCAGGGGCAGGGCTCACGCATTCCCACGACAGGAATGTCACCGTCAGGTGGGGTGGCGGTCGCGTTAGCGCGCGCGGCGTTCTTGGACTTCTTTCCCATGGGCGCAGAACCTACCGGCCACTAATCATCAAGCCACTGCAGGAGTCGTCCCGGCCTGTTGCTGATCACGACATCCACACCCTGCTCTTGGCAGAGGTCGAGGTCGTTCTTCTCGTCGACCGTCCACACGTGCACCTGCCCACCGGTGGCGTGCACTCGCTGGACGTAATTCGGGTGCTTGCGCAAAACGTCGATGGATGGCCCCGCGGCAGCCACCCCCGACGGCAGGGATCCGTCTCGGTAGGGCCACCAGATCCGGTCCATCAAGAACACCGTCGGCACCTGCGGAGCGAGGCGTTGCATGCGTCGCACCGCGAGCCACGAGAAGGACATCATTCGCACCGGCGACACGCCGTCAGACGTGGGCGTATCCAGGCCAAACCGCCGAAGCGAATCGGCGACTTCCCGCTCCACGTACCCGCCGTAGCGCACCGGGTGCTTCGTCTCAATCGCGAAGCGAATGCCAGGGTTCGCCTCAAGCGCGGCGGTCAGGAGCTGCTCCAGGGTGAGCAGTTCGGTGCGCTCGGGATTGTCAGGGTCTTCGAAGTCGTGCCAGGAGCGGTAGCTGTAGTCGTGCTCGCTGAGCTCGTCGAAATCTCGACCAGACACCGATCCGGAGCCGTGAGACGTGCGGTCAATTCTGCGGTCGTGAACACACACCAGTGTTCCGTCCGACGTCAGTCGAACATCGCACTCGAGAGCATCGGCGCCATCGGCGATGGCCCGTAGGTACGCCGCAAGCGTGTGTTCGGGCTCGAGGTGGGACGAGCCACGGTGCGCGACGACTTCCGGGCGTGACGTGCTCACGCCTCTATTGTTCCGTGATGAAAGAATTCCTGCGTGCACCCTGTCGACATTGTTCTCATCGATTTGGACGGAACCATCAGCGATTCGTCCCCGGGAATGCTCACCGGTTTCCGCAAGGTCTTTGATCGCTTCGACATGGAACAGCCATCGGATGAGAGCATCCGCCGTCACTTCGGCCCACCACTGGCCGAGACCTGGCGCGAGGTCTACGGGATGACCGACGAGCAGATCGTCGTCGGCCTTGAGGTGTATCGGGAGTACTACCACGACACGGGGATGTTCGAAAACAATCTCTTCGACGGGATCCCCGAGATGCTCAAGGATCTGCACGGCGCGGGCGTGACGTTGTCCACGGCCACGTCGAAGCCAGAGTTCTCCGCGTCACGGATCATCGAGCACTTCGGTTTGCGGGAGTACTTCACGTTCATCGGGGCTGCGAACTTAGAAGGCACCCGCGATTCCAAGGCGCTCGTCGTAGGTCACACGCTCGAGCAACTCAATGCCAACTCGACAACGCACAGGATCCTGATGGTCGGTGATCGCCGACACGACGTCGAGGGTGCGCGGGAGCACGGCATCGACACGATTGGCGTGCTCTGGGGTTACGGCACCGCGGAAGAGTTGTCTACCGCGGGCGCTATCGCCCTCGCCGAGACGCCACGCAACGCCGGGGACCTGCTGCTGAATCGCTGACTGCTCGGTCGCTTCTAACAACTCACCGGCAGCAGCACACCAGGGTTCATCAACCCCTGCGGATCCCACGCCTTCTTGATGGCCCGCATAGCCGAGATCTCCTCCGCGCTGCGGGAGAGGTCGAGGTGGTCGACCTTCATGCGACCGATCCCGTGCTCGGCCGAGATGGAACCGCCGTACCGGGAGATGCATTCCAAAACAGCGGTGTCTACGTCGCTGTCCTCCGCCGGGGGTCCGAGGATTTCGACGTGGATATTTCCGTCGGCAAGGTGTCCGAAGATGCCGAACTCCTTCACCGTCGGAAAGTCCGCGATCACTGTCTGAAGTTCACGAGCGCACGCCGCGAGTGTTTCCAGCGGCACGGACACGTCCAGTTTGTGGACGATTCCCCACGCATCGAAGCCTTCAGCTTGGCGCTCGCGGTACTGCCACAGGCGCTCGATGCCGCTCGCGTCCACGGCGACGACCACATCGCGTGCCTCCAAGACGTCGGCGACGAACCCATCGCCGCTGCCGCCGTCGGCGACTTCGATCAGCGCGAACAGCGAGTGCTGCTGGGACAGCGGATAGGCAAGCCCGGACACGTCTTGCACGAGTCGCATGCCGGTCGCATCGATCACCTCAGCGGCGACCAGACGGCCCGACGCGGCAGAACCGATCACCGTCAGGGCGTCGTCGTAGTCCGCGCAACCGACGAGCGCGACCGAGGTTCTCCCGTGGGGTCGGTGCAGGCGCAGGCGCACCGCGGTGATGACGGCGAGTGCTCCTTCCGATCCGCACAGCAATTGCGCAAGATCGAAGCCGGTGTTGTCTTTCGCCAGTCCGGACATGTGGGAAATGACGGATCCGTCGGGCAGCACCGCCTCGATGCCGGTGACTTGCACGCGCGTCATGCCGTACGCGAGAACGCGAATCCCTCCGGCGTTGGTGGCAACGGTCCCACCGATGGTTGCGGAATCGCGTGACGCGAGATCCACCCCGTACTCCAGCCCTGTGGCACGAGCGTGCCGCTGAACATCTCCCAAGGTGGTTCCCGCACCGACGCTCACCTGTGCAGACAACTCGTCTATCGGATCGATCCAGGTGAGGCGACGCATCGAGACGATGACGGGTAACGACGGGTTCGGGCCGCCGGGAGGCTCGCTGCCCGCGGGGACCGACCCGCCGACGAGGCCGGTATTCCCGCCCTGGGGGAGCATCGGCACGCCGGCGGCCGAACATGCCCGGGCGATGGCAGAGACGTCTTCGGTGTTCGCCGGCCGGACCACGCACAGTGCCGGCCCATGGAATCGTCGCGTCCAGTCCACGCAGTAGGGGTCGACGAGAACATCTTCACGAATCACGTGAGTTTCTCCCACGATCGCGACCAGGTCGGTGATCAGGTCCGCGTGCTGCGTGCGAGCCTTCTCAGGTAATCGGGAAGCCACGGGGTTATTCTGGCGTAACCTGCTTCCCCGCGGACGGAGTGCCCATCATGCGCCGAGCCTCACTCGTCACCCGATCCTCATGCGCTATCGCCGCTGCACTGCTCGCCCTCATTCCCGCGGTCCCGGCGTCGGCCGACGAGGTGCCCGCAGAGGGCTCCTTCACCTTCACCACAAGTCCTGGCATCCTGCCTGCCTGGGATTCCGCAGGAATTTCGATTGTGGGTGTCTCTCCCGGATCAGTCATCACGAACACCTCAACGAAGACCGCCCGCGTGATCTTGCCGCTGGTCGCGAAGGCGGGAACAGCAAACGCCGCTGCCGGTGGTTTTCGTTTTCTAAACATCGAAACCGGGGACTCGTTCCGCTGCTCGAACCCGACGATCGACACCCGTGCCCGCGTCATCGATTGCGTGCTGCCATCGGGCTACAACTCCACGGTGTTTGCGATCACCGACATCGACGGGCGCGCGAAGGCGAATACGGACACGACGAAGACGACGATCTTTCAGGGAATGCGGATCCAGATCATCAATCGAGAGATGGCGAACCGGCTAAACGACGAACTGGACACCAATGTCTTCTCTACGAGCGTGATCCTGGCGGACGCCTCACTAATCGTCACGCGTGATCGTTAGCACCATTCGCAACATTCATCTCGATATTTAATTTTCGGCACGAGAGTTCTCGTGCGGTCGCATTTCGTTCCCACATTGTTTAGTCCTTGGCGTGTCGTGGTGACAACGACGAAGTAAGTATTTCTCGACCAAGGAGTTCCACATGAAGGCTCATGCAATCGGCGTGGTCACCACAGCTCTCGTGGCGGCGTCGCTTCTTGGGGCTGCCCCCACAACCCTCGCAGCACCTGGGGGTGAGTCCGGACCGGCCGGCGTCATCGTCGCCCATGACGAAGCATCGATTCTCAGAGTCGAGCCGAGCGGTCCACGAACCGTCACCGTCCATACAGAACCTCGCACCGTGGTGACGATGAAGGCCAAAGGCCTACGCAAGAGAAAGATGACAACGGACGCCACCGGCCAGGCCACGTTCACGAAACTGAAGGCGGGCACGGTCTACACCGTCTCCGACGGCGACCAGCGCGTGAGCGTTGTGCCGGTTCTCGCAGTGGGCAAGGCGCGCGGCCTGACCGTCACGACAACGGACCGTGTCGACACGGTTGACCTCACCTGGAGTCATAAAGCCACGACGCTTCGCGGTGGAAGCACCATCACCTACACCGTCACCGCCGTGCCCGCGAATACCGGCCCACCGATCACCATGGAAGTAAGCAGCCCACGGGCGGAGCTCACGGGCCTCGATCCGACATTGCTCTACGCATTCTCGGTCGTTCCCCGCAACGCGCTAGGTGCCGGCTCATCGTCAACAGCCGCGATGTCGCGCTCTCTGACCGAGATCACCGGCTTGCCCGTCTCACCGGAAAGCCAGGGCCCAGACAGGGATGCACCCACGCCCGCAACTCCCCCGTCACAGGTCGCTGCCCCGCCGGCAGCACCGACCCCGGCACCACGACCCGCACCCGCTCCTCGGCCCAGCACCCGCACCATCTGGGTGTGCCCCGAACCTTTCGTCGACGTGGATGGGGTGTGCACCCAAACACAGGAGTACACCTTCCACGACGTCACGGAGACGCAGGAGTACACGTACCGAACAGAGTTCGTCAACACTGGATGGCGCGTCGATCCTCATCCGTGTAGCTACGGAACGATGCATCCGGATGGCTGCTGGGTCCCGCTGGGGTACGACCGCCAGGTGAAGAATGCTGCTCCCGCCGGGTGGACCGACAACGGGAGCTCCTACGAACGCACCGTGTCAGAGAAAGATGACTCGCCTGCTGGTTGGAGCGACACCGGGAGTGCCTGGATTCGCACGACCGGCAAAATCTCCAGGAGCGTTCCCGCGTAACGCAAGCACCGCGGTCGTGACCATCACCGTGCGGTGGTGGTCACGACTGTCGTGTGCCTCTAGGGAAGAATCGTGGATCCCTCTTCATCTTCATCTTGTGCAGGTATCGGCTACCCATTGTTTTCAAGGTGTCGGTTCCGTACCGCATACTGCGTTGCCAATTGATGGATGAAGCTTCGGGAAAGTAGCGCACGGGTACCGGAATATCCCCAAGGACCAAGCCGAAATGCACCGCTTGAATAAGAAGTTCTTGATCAAACGCGAAATCATCGGAGTTGCGTTCGTAGGGAATTGTTTCCAACGCTCGACGTGAATAGGCGCGCAGCCCGGAGTGAAAGTCACCGAGTGTTTGACCCAGCAGCAAATTCTCCGTGAACGTACTGGACCTGTTTAGGACGTACTTCCACACCGGCATTCCACCCGCGAGAGCTTCGCGGCGAGCTCGCATGCGGTTCCCCAGGACGATGTCGCAAATTCCAAATTGAATAATTTCCGCCATGACATGGATCACGCGGCTGTCGTACTGATAGTCCGGGTGCAGCATCACGACAACGTCGGCGTCGGTCTCCAGAGCCGCGTTGTAGCAGGTCTTCTGGTTGCCGCCGTACCCCTTGTTTGTGTCATGCTCGATCACGGTGAGGCCCAGTCCGCGCGCCACCTCGACGGTGTCGTCGCTGCTGCAGTCGTCGACCAGGATGATGTCGGAGACCCCCGTGCGGTCAACGTCGTTGAGCGTCCGCTCGACGGTTTGCGCGGCGTTGTATGCCGGCATGACAATGGCGATCGCAACTCTTGACACAGTCATCTCCAACGCTCGTCGCTCTTCGTGATGCTAGCCGATGGGTATGCTCCTCACGTGAGTGCGAATGCCGAAGGAAGAGCATTTGGTGCGAAGTCTTTCCACTCGCGCACAGATTCCAAAACGAGAACTCGAAATGACACAACAATCTAACGAACCGGTAAATCTCCCGATCGGCGCAAAAGAGCTGATCATCCGAAGTTTCGATTGGATAGGTGGCTCTAGGCGCGGTCGAAGAATCCTCCTGAAGACATCAGAACTGTGCCAGTCCAGCATCGGCGCTGGAAACTACGACGACCAGTTTGTGCGCACAGGTGAGAAGGGATTAATCGCTGGGCTGGCAAAGGTCTGCGGGTCGATTTTTGCTGTGGACATTGGCGCCCACCACGGAACTTGGACGGACCTAATTATCGCTCAATCTCCCGACAACCGGGTGATTGCTCTCGAGCCAGATCCGGATTCCTTTGCTCAGCTAGATCAACGCGTTAGCAAGTCGCCGAAGATTCTTGCGTTGAATTTTGCCGTGGGAGACTCGGATGGCCTAGCAAGCCTCTACCGAGATCCGCACAACTCTCAACTGTCGACCCTTCTACCCCAAATGTTGGCGCGAGTACCAGAGTCTGAACTTAAGCTCGACGGAGCCGCGATCAAGGTTCAGCAAAGGAGCCTTGAGGCGGTGCTAAACATTGCATCGGAATCTGGCTTTTTCGAAAACTCAGAGTCCGTCAATTTCATCAAAATGGACACAGAAGGTACGGAGATCAACATCGTGAGCCAAGTTTTGACGGAAATCCCAACGTGTCCAGCTGTACAGTTCGAGTTCAACTCACATTCCCTGGCTCAAGGTATTTTTGTCGACGATTTTTTGCGATTGTTTCGTGACCATAACTTCGAACTTTTTCGACTTTCCCCGCGGAGCCTTGTGCCGTACGCGGACTTGAGTTTCTCACACGCAAATGTCGCGGCCTTCTCCAATTGGGTCGCTTTGCATTCCACAATCGCGGGGGACGTTGCAGACAATTTTGCTCGCCCGTAGTTGTCAAACTTCACTCTGTAAAGACTCACACCCAGCGCCTGGGGTCGATTAATTCGAAATCACTCGAAGCCAACTCCGGCGGACACGCCAAACTTTTTGACCTTCTCCACGAGTCGCACACTCCCTCCAATTCCTCACGGGTCACCACTCCAACGATGACATGCGACGCCCAAAGCAATGAGCGTGCGTGAGCCAGACAGGCATCCAAAGCCACAGACGTCTCCCTGCTAACAAAATCACGGAAACGTTCAACGTCAGGGTGCGACGACAACTCACTGACCGACGACAGCAGCACCCCTTGGAGGAACACGCTGCGCACAACAACATGCACCCCGTCAGCAGCGAGCTCCAGCAAATCATGGGACTCGTCGAGTCGTCGATCGATCGGGTTCGCCGGGACTTGAAGGGCGCCCAGTCGGGTGCCCCTCTCTCCGAAAACGGCACGAGCCGATTGGATTCCCTCCGCGTCGTACACCGACACTCCAACGCATTCGGTTACCCCCGCATCAACCAGACGACCTAGACCGTCCACCGTCGACTCTTGCTGGCCTCGATTCAACGCATCCCAATCGTGAACCAAGATCGTGTCCACAGCATCTACCCCGAGTGCGTTGAGCGAGGATCGCGCCTGCTCCTCCACAGGTGAGGCGCCGATGAGTTTCGTGCTGATTCGAAAGTCCCGGGCAAAGGGGCGGAGACGACGCTCGGCATCCCCATAACCGCTCGCCGTATCCACATCCGTGATCTCCGATGCGCGGGCTATCGCCACGATTTCCTCAATGTCAGCGTCGCTGAGTCGACCCTGGGTGTTGGTCGCTCCGTAGGGATCTCCCCACTGGGCGGTGCCGAGGACGAGTCGACTCATCCCCAGATTGTCTCCCGGTCCCGGCTACCGTCACTCCATGCCCACGAAATTGGGGTCCACAACGCCTCGAAAAACGGTGTACGAGTTGGTGAACCCCCTGGCAATCGCGATCGTCTTCACCATCGTTGCTCAGCAATGGTCGGGCCTCGACACTCCGGATTCGGAGTTTTACGCCTCCCTTGCGATCTTCACCAGCGACGTGACCGATCGGGCACCAATCGATTCGTACTACTGGACGCGTCTGGGTCTGATCGCTCCCGCACATGTCCTGATTGGTGCTTTTGGAATCTGGGAGGGCTTCGCCCTCTATAAGGCGGCTCTCACGCTCATCATTTCGGTTTCTGTCTTCTCCTCCGCACGCCTGTTCACCGGCTTGTGGACATCCACCTGGTTGACCACAGCAGCGGTGAGCAGCTCCGTGGTCCTGTCGTATCTCGGAAACTCCTACATCACCGGATCGATCATGGCCAGCACATCCGCGCTCGTTGCCTGCGCCCTCAGGCCAGGTTTATGGTCTGGAATTTTGTCCGGCGCCCTCCTGGGGTGGGCAGCCATGACGTACCCCGCCGGAGCGCTTCTCGGTGGCTCCATCTGGCTGGCTCTCACGCTCTACACGTGGCGTACCGGTCAGCGCAACGGCCGACAATCCCTCACCTGGCTCTCTACCGCCTTCGTTGCGACGATCGTCACGTCCCTCCTCTTCCTATGGTCGGGGAAGGTCCTCTTTCCTGGTCTCGACTGGTTGGCGACGTACCTGGACGCTTCAAGCTTTGATTATTCGGTCTACAGCAGTGGCGAATGGGTGTGGTTAACCGACGTTTCACTTCTCGTGCCGTTTGGGGCTTTAGCACTGGCGATAGCCAATGTCCGCCTCGCTCAACGAAAAAGACCCGCGGAGTTGGCCCTCATCGTGTCAGCAGCATCAATCGGTTTCGTTCTCGCCTACGCACCGTTTTTCGGAGCCCACTTCTTGGAGGCACCCCCAAGCCAAGCGATGCTGTGGCCGCCCGCCCTGCTGGCCGTCATATTGATTGCTGCGTCTCGAACGCCTGAGAGTCCTGTTCGCAGCGCAGCCACCATTCTTCTCGCCGTCGGGCTCCTCGGGGTCATCATCGCCGCGGGCTACGTTGATCCGGGGTGGTCGTTCTGGCCTGGGTTGCTGATTGCCGGAGTGCTGGTCGCTGCAACCGCCTCGTCTCCTCAGCGTCCTCTCGTCACGCTGACCGCGATCGCGCTGCTGCTCGCAGGCAGCCAATTGCTCCAGAACTCCCGCGAGGCTCGAGGTCAATTCATGCTCGACCCATACTCCTGGGCGTATCAACCCAACCCGAACGACGCGAAAATTCGCACGGCCGTAAATGCGCAACAGTGGCTGGTAGCGAACACAACGCGAGACGACCAAGTTCTTTTGTGGGTTGACGGTCCCTGGGTGCAGGGCGACCGCGAGCTCTACACGGTCGCGGCCATGCAGTTGTGGGGCGAGAACCGCCTCACCCTCGAACCCACCTTCGGCGACGACTACAGCCAGATGCAACTCGCCACTCTGCAGCCGACAGTCATCGCGATGTACGGAAAGACCATGGCCGCCGTTGACACCTTCTGGCGATCTCTCCCGCAACCGCTCGCTCCGTCGCCACCGCGGTGTTACGACTTCGATTGGCCGATCGACCCGACGAGTCCATTCCCCACCACGACCGGACACTTGTGCCTGACCGATGTGAGGTCCGGGTAGTCGCGCAAGACACCCTCCGTGCCGTGGGCTTTACCCTGGTCCCATGGGTGACCGGTCGTTGACGAGCAACAGGCCCATCCAATGACAACTCCAGATCTCGTGCTGCGAGCCATCAACCGACGCCAGGCACTGATCGAGGCCAGCATTGCCGCACTCATCGCAGGCGCGCTGGCCCTGGCCGTGTTTGGTCCGATCCTGAAATGGATCGCAACGGGTTGGTCCGGCGGTGACATGTTGGCGACCTACGTCGATGCCGACGTGTGGCAGGGATATGGATACGGGATCAGCCAGCAGTACGGCTTTCCCCTGGGCATGGACAAGAACTACTTCCCCGGGCTCGACATCACCCAGAACACCTTCGCCTACGTGGTGACACTGATATCCGGGAAACCATTCCTCGGCGTGAACCTCCTGATCATGCTGACGTTCCCCCTCGTGGCCTTCTTGGCTTATTTTCTTGTTCGCATGACCGGACTCACCGGACCCCTTGCCATCGCCGCGGCGGCCACGTTCTCCTTGATCCCCTATCACTTTGGTCGCGCCCTCGGCCACACGTACCTCGCGACCTTGTATAGCGCCCTCACGGGAATGATTCTCGTGCTGCTCATCGGCTCCGGACGCTTCGAGCAAATGGTCCGACGATGGCGCAGACCAGCAACCTCTCGCCGATCGCGCGTGTGGATGATCGCGGGACTCGTTGTCCTGGTTGTCGTGACAGCCTGGTCAGGGATCTACTACGCAGCATTCACCCTGATATTGGGAGCAGCGGCTCTTGTCTGGCGTTTCGCCCATCGAGCATCATGGCGAGCGCTACTGGTAGACGCTCTGCCATTTCTCGGCGTCATAGTGCTTGCCGTTGCAGGGGCTCTTCCCAGTGTTCTGGCTATACGCGCGGATCCACCCCTAGCGATCCTCAGTGAGCGCTTGCCGTATGAGTCGGTCATCTTCGCGGGTTACCTTGCGGTCGCGCTCCTGCCGATTCCCCAAAGCAGCCTGCCTGGCTTTGACATATATAACCGTTCCGTGTCGGAGGCGATCGCGGCAGGCGGTTGGGTGGAAAGCGCCGCCGCCACCAACCACGGGACCTGGGTAACCACCGCCGCACTCCTCGTCATTGTCGTAGCACTCATCACTCGGACGCGGAATCCGCAACCCGGCATCAATCCGCAACGACGGCTCGTGAGCTTGTCCTTCATCGTGTATCTGATTTTGGTGACAGTTCTGTGGTTTATCCCCTGGGGGTTGAACTACCTCTTCGCCGGCACGATCACCGCCCAGATCCGAGCCTGGAATCGCCTCACTCCCTATCTGCTCTTGCTTTTCCTCCTCGGAGCGGCGGCGGTGTTCGCTCGGCTTCGTCTCGCCCAGGTGAGGCGGTGGTCGATTCCCCTGGCGGCGATCATTCTTGCGTTGACCTTCGTGGACTCGGTCCTACCGTTCCGGGGCGCGTACGCCAACAACGCCAAGGATGGCTCTGACCTCACCAAAGCGGCACGCAGTTACGCCACTCAGGCCAACGCGGCACTCGAAGATGACTGCGGAGTTCTCCAGCTCCCCTACATGGGCTACCCCGAAGTTGGAGTCGTTGGAGACATCAACGACTACGACCACTTCTGGACGTCAATCAACAACCCCGGCAAGCGCTGGAGCTACGGAGCGATCAAAAACACCGACGCCGGCATTTGGTCCAGCCAGCTCCCCGAAATCCCGAACGATGAGCAGGTAGCACTGCTACGTGGCAATGGTTTTTGCGCGATACACATCGACCAGCGAGGCTGGAGCGAGAAGGACCGAGTGGATGTTGTCGGCAATCTGCAAGCGAGATTCGGCAACCCAATTGCGGTCGCAAACAGTGATGACTGGCTCATGTTCGACATCAGCGCCGTTGAGCCCGCTGGTCCCTCCGCATCTAGAAGCTTCATCTACCAACCGTCCATTCAGGCAGACCCCCTCACCGTTCATCCGCGCGAGTCTGAATTGGGTGACTACTGGTGGTGGACGAGGGATGCACGGGCTGCTTTCGCCATCACCCCGATTCGAGAGGACTCGCTAATAACGCGAGTCCGTGGATCTGTGACCGCGCCGCGATGCGGGCCCCGTCCGGTCACGATCACTCTCACCGGCGGCAATGAAATCGCCCAAACGACGTTGATCGCCCGACCCACGACACCGACAGACTTCGAGATGCCCATGCCGACATTGAGCAGTTCACCGGCTGTCCTGACTATCGAGTCGCCAGGTTCCGCATGCGAAGCCGCTACAGATTTCCGCAACCTTTACGTTCAGGTTGATGGCCTTCGGGCGTACTGAACACCCGTAGTCTGAGCACATGCTTCAAGGTGACGATCTCTGGCGTCGCGCACGAACGGTGATTCCCGGCGGCTCCATGCTGCTGTCAAAGCGCGCGGAGATGTATCTGCCCGCAGGATGGCCGGCGTATTTCGATCGCACCGATGGCTGCCAGGTCTGGGGCGTGGACGGCAAGCGTTATCTGGATCTGGGTTTCATGGGCGTGGGCACGAACATCCTCGGCTACTCCCACCCCAAGGTCGATGAAGCTGTGCGAGCGGTTGTCGACAAAGGCAATCTGTCGACTCTCAACGCGCCCGAGGAGGTCTACCTCGCCGAAGCCCTGATCGAACTGCACCCCTGGGCGGACATGGTGCGGTTCGCGCGATCAGGTGGTGAAGCGTGCGCGATCGCCGTGCGCATTGCGCGTGCTGCCTCCGGGAAGGACAAGGTCGCGTTCTGCGGCTACCACGGCTGGCATGACTGGTACCTCGCGGCGAACTTGAGTGACGACGATTCACTTGACGGTCACTTGATTCCCGGACTCGAGCCGAACGGTGTTCCTCGAGCACTGACCGGTAGCAGCATGCCTTTCCGCTACAACGACCTTGAGGGATTGCGCTCGATCCTGAACGAGAACCCCGATGTGGGCGTGATCTTCATGGAGGTGCAGCGCTCCGAACCACCGGCACCCGGATTCCTCGAGGGTGTCCGGGAACTCGCCACCGCGCACAACGCAGTCCTGGTATTCGACGAATGCACCTCAGGCTTTCGCCGCACCCTCGGTGGCCTACACCTGCATTACGGAGTCGAGTCGGATATCGCGACCTTCGGCAAGACACTCGGCAACGGATACGCAATAACGGCCATCATCGGTCGCGAGAGCGTGATGCAGGCCGCCCAGAGCACTTTCATCTCCAGCACGTTCTGGACCGAACGCATCGGCCCCACAGCTGCTCTTGCAACCCTCGATGTGATGCGCGAAGAGAACGCACCCCAGCGCGTCC
>WLWG01002694.1_pt1 | contig 13134 bp, 9 predicted proteins | sample 6712871 | NCBI WGS metagenome assembly WLWG01 (sample SAMN12718693, study PRJNA515312) | sponge metagenome | isolation source: marine sponge | host: Mycale hentscheli | place: New Zealand: South Island, Marlborough, Capsize Point | collected 2003-05-01 | reverse complement strand
GATAAATCATCAGGCTTATTTAGGTAATCTCTATAAATTCTATCTACGAGTGTGCTTACTGCTGCCATATATCTCCATATTACTAGAGGGAGAAGTATTTATCTCCCTCTAATAAATATACTATCTATCTCCTAATTAGGAGGTAGCTAGGTTTGTTATTTTTGCGTGGAACTGTTCTGGACCATATTCTAATCCAACTTCTCCATACACTTGGTACTTATAAGCAGCACCAGTTTGAGCCAATGGCTCTACGAAGAAGTGTCCTTTTCCTGGAATATCCAAGAAAACTGGCTTCAAGAACGCTAAGTCAGCAATAAGAACATCATCAGCTGGTATGTGTCGTTCAAAAACGATACCTACTTGACCGAAGTCTGTTTCTATTGTTGTGATATTAACGCCACCAATGTTTCTATCTCTTGGTGCTAAAGCTAAAGCACTAGAGTAGATAGCTGATAGTTTTTGCTTTTGGAAAGCATTAGCGAATATAACTGGCATCTCGAATGGAGCGCCAGAGTCAGCCATTTTTTTAAGAGCTGATTCTACTTTTGCTTGGTCTAAAGCACCTGCTGCACCAGCAACTTCGTTAGTTGTTACTGCTTCTAACATACCTCTAGTTTTTCTAGCTGTTGTTATGTTTGTGTCAGCGACATAGGTTCCTTGAATAAAGGAATGTTCTATATCTCTTGCAGCTGTTTTCATAGCCATATCTAATTGGAATGCCAATTCATCTTGAACTGGTTGATTACCAATGATGGATTCACCTGAAAGGTTTCCAACTGCTGCTTGTTTGGTGTATGATACTTCAACACCATACTGCATTATTTGAGCAACATTGATTACTTCGCTTCTTGTTCTACCCTTCATAGTTGGGTCAGCACCTTCAACAGCTGCTGTTTGTGTAGCACCTGCGAGGTCTGTTGTTTGCCAAGTAAATTGTTTTGATGTGACTGATTTTCCACCAGTCATACCACCAATAGCACTCAATAATGGAGTATCTGTTGGGGAAACATTGAATAGTTCTCCAACATAATTAGGTAGGTTATAGGATTCTCCTTGACCTGTAATTGCACCCATTTAATTCTCCTTTTTATTATTGATTAATAGAAAGTAATTTTTATAATTTTCTTTCCATTAGGGTTTTTAATTTTTCTGCTTTGAGAGCCGAACTTGTTTGCCAATCACCATCAGACTGTGCCTGATTTATTTGGTCATCTATGCCAACAGGTTCAACTGGTACTGATGCTTCAATTACAGTATCTAAACTATCTTGGCTTGTTACTACTCTTGACCTTTTAGCTTCTTGTTCAGTAACTTCATCAGGACTTGCACCCCAACCATAGTTTTCTGAAGCAAACTGCTTAATAGAATCAGAGTCTAACTCACCTTTATACAAGTCTTTTAATGCTTTACCTGGTCCAGAGCTAGGGTCAAAACCTGCATCTTTAATGGCATTACCCATCTGTACAGACTTATATTCTTTCTCTACACCTTCAAGTTCTTTAATGCGTTCTCGCATTGCCTTGATAGCATTGTTATCATCTTGTGTGTTTTCCACTGTATTATCCATATCGTTTTCCATTTTTTCTCCTCTCCCAGATTTCTACTAACTACATTATCCTGGGGTAAATAATGCGATAGGCGACAAATTATAATTAAAGTACAAATGAGAATTGTCAGCCACTTCTAGCTGTACCGATACTAAGCGATTTAAATACGCAGCTTACACGCTTGAAATAAGCTGGAGGTGCAGAGTCAATTTATAAACGCAGACTACCACTATGCGATACTTTTATATTAACACAGATATTATCTATATGTAAACTTTAGATTTATATTTCTGTAAGACCTGTAACTCTACGACCAGTTCTAGCAGCACCTGTTGTAGGAGCAAACTCTGATTCTTGTTCTTGTCTAAGTCTTTGTATTTGTTGTAATTCCTCTGGACTTTGGAATACTGCTGCTTCTGTAAACTCTTCTAAACCAAACTGTTCTTCTACCTCAATACCTCGTTGTGCTTGTAGCTCTTGTAACTGTGGTAACTGTGATTCAGCAGTAGTAAATATTTGTCTTGCTTGTGCTTGTGTTACACCAGCTCTTTGTAATCTCTGTGCTAAATCTTCGGTAATACTAAATCCTGCTCTAGCTGCTTCTCCACCAATCTGTGCAGTAGTTATTCTACCTGCAACAATCTCTTCACCTACTGTTGGGTCTAATGCTCCTACGAAGATAGCTTCAGGTGTTAAATCTAAACCGAAGTTATCTCTATAAAAAGTTTGTACTTCAGGTATGTTTTCTTGTATACCTTGGAATGTAGCATCTATTCTTTGTGCAAATTCTCTAGCAGATACTTCGCCTTCAATAAGACCTGTGAATCTATCTGTTAGTAAATCTACTGATGTATTTCTTGGAATACCATACTCTTGTAATGTACCTATGTAACTTTCTTTAAGACCTGTGTATGTAACTTCATCAAACTTAACTGTTCCATCTGGTCGTTTATTACCAGGAAATGCAATTTCATAAACAGGACTTCTTCTTACTTCTGCAATAGCAACTTGTGGGTCACCTGTTCTTGCCCACTCACTAGAGAATAATGCTAAAACATCAGGTGGCATATTAGGATATAAACTCTGTGCGAGTTCAGCGTAAGTAGCCATTATACATTAACTCCTGTCTGGCTTACAGAACCTTGTCCTAATGCTTGTTGTAATGCTTGTGTTGCATCTTGTGTAACTTGTGTAATATCTTGCTCCAGACCTTTCTCTCTAAGTGTAGTTTGTGCTGTTGCATAATCATTTGACTTTAACATTTCTTGCCACCAACCTTGTGTTTCATCTGCTGTCTGACCCCATACAGAAGTAGTTAAGTTTCTCCAAGGTCTTGCAATATCTTCATAAGTAAGTTCTGGATTTGTGTAGTTACTAAAAGCAGCGAGTCTTGATTGTTTTAGAGAATTAATTAAAGCATCCTCGTAATCAGGGTCATCTCTTAATTGACCTGCTATTTCTGCTCTTTCACTATCTGTAAGTTTACCTAAGCTAGGACCTAACCATTTGTTGTAAAGCTCTGTAACTTCTCTTTCTCTTTCGCTTGTTCTATCTACACCACTAATAGCTGTACTAGAAAGATAATTTTCTAATTGTTCATCCCTTTTACCAGAAGCATAAGGGTCAGCAAATAAACTCACCTGTTCAGTTGTATAAGTTTGTGACCATTGTCCTGATATGTATTTGTTAGCCATCCAATCAACTATTGCTGATGGTGCATTAGAAACTCCAGCAGCTTGTAATGAATTAGCTACTGCTATTTGACCATCTTGCATTAACCTTGATGCTGTTGCAGGGTCAGAGTTGTATGTTACTAACCAATCTCTTTCTGTTTCGCTATGTTCTTTCCACCATGTAGTTCCTTGCCATTCAGCATCAGTGACTGTTCTACCTTCTAAAGCTGCTTCAGCTAATAAAGATATAGCATCTGGGTCACCTAACCAAGGAGCTACAGCCATTTCTGTTTCTAATGTTTCTGCAAAACTTGCAAAAGGGTGGTCCATTTCTTTTGTAAGTTGGTCAGTATTACCTGACTGAACTATTGTGATACTATCAAAATCTTCTTTAAGTATCTCACTAATAAAAGGTGTAGGTGCTTCTGGAGATATAAGACCTGCTCCAACTAAATCATTACCTGGTACTGTATAAGCCATAAACAATGGCGCTCCATCATAAACTTCTCCTCTAGCTCCAGGTACTTCATAAGCAACATACAAATCTCCATCTACATTCCATAGGTATGCACCATCTGGTGCGTTTAATAAATCTACTAGCTGTATGCCTCCTTGTGGTGGTTCTAATAAACCATTAGAAGTTTCTTTTTCACTAACTGTACCAACAACTTTTCCTACTGATGAATAGTCTTTATTGTCATAGTTAGTATTACCTATACCAACAACACTTTCTCTTTCATTTACAGGAGTAGAAGAATCTTCACCACCATAGTCACCTGGATAATCTGATGTTAGTTCTTCTGTTTGTGTAGCACCTGCATAACCTTCTCTACCTTCTATAAGACCAGCGATAAGTCTGTCATATTCAGACATTTCTTCGCCATCTCTTTTAGCTGTATTAGCTGTCGTTCTAGCTCCATTGGGTCCATAAACAACAACTTGTGTACTACCTATTATTTCGCTTAAAACATTACTGGATTCATTAGTATCAGGTTCATCAGTATCAGATTCATTAGTAGATACAACAGCACTTTCATCTGCTGTCCAGTCTTGTAATTCGTATAAGTGTAAATCTGATTCAAGAATTTCTATAGCTTTACCATCCTTAAAAACAGTAACTGTTCCTTCAATGTCACTAAACTCTTGTGGACCAAAAGGTTTTTGTACTCTAGTATCTTCAATTCCACCCATACCTCTTTTTTCTTGTGCGTTATCTTTAGCTCTACGAACTTCAGGGTCGTTAATGTTTAAAGCACCAGAAGCTAAATCTCTATTAACTTCATTGATAGTGTCATAACCAAGTAACTGCCACCAAGTATCTACTCCTGAATTAAGTGGACCAGAATCAATAACATCAAACTGTTGAGCTTTACCTTGTAATTGTAATTCTTTATAATCTTCATCTGTAATACGATAAAGTTCTTCCATATCTTTTCTATGTGAATTTCTAAATCCAATATTTTTTGAAGCAAGTTCAGCTATCTTTAATTTTTTTTCTTCTATTGGTAATTTTTTCCACTCGTTATATTCTGCTGTAGTAAGAGTTCTAATTTTTCCTGTAGCATTATCTATAACACTATCTACATCAACACTCTTTGTAGCTTGTGAATTATTAACATCACCTTTTTCTTTTTTTGAGGTTATAGAAGGTAATCTATATGTTTTTTCTATAACTTCTTCTACAGGTTTTTCTACACCTTTAGAACTTGTTACAGTTTTTCTTGATTCATCATAGTAAGTTACATCTTTTGTTTTAAATTCAGGTAATTCAGAAGTTAAAACCCAACCTTCTGCTTCGTAAACAGGTACTGTTTTTTCATCAACCATAGAATAAGAACCACCAGGAGTTCTCATTTGTACTAATGCCATTACAGACTTCCTCTTTCAATATTTGTTCTTATTTTAGAGTCAGTAAAATCTGCACTTTCTTCTGGTACCTGTGTTGAAAAATCTCTTTGCGATGCAGAGAATTGTGCAAAGATATCTGGTCTTTGACCACTAGGATTATTAGCTCTACTCATAGCATCTAATAAGTTTGCTGCATATTTATCTTTAGTCATAAATTTATTGTTAGGTGTAGAAATAGCTGGAGATTGTGGACTATATGGTATTTCATTTATAGTTACTGGTTGCATATCAATATCTATCTTCATCATATTCTCTGTCATAAGATTGTTCATACCTGCAACATAATCACTTATACGAGTACCCATATTGTCTGACACTTCCATATTTATAGATTGTCCTTTCATTAACTTTCTTGACTTATTAGGTCCAGAGAACCAAGCAATAGCAACTAACTCCCAAGAATTAAATTCATTAAAGTATTCTTGTACTTTGTATTTTGCAACTGCATCTTGTGCTTTAGGGTCAAGCCATTCAGCACCTTCTAGTCCTGCCTGTTTAGACCATACATCCCAGTTAATATCTAAGATACCATAGGCACCTAATGCCTGTACTCGTACTGGTTTACCAGTTACTGAATCAGGTATTACTCCTGGTTTATGTAACAAATCATATCTATTACTACTTTCTTTTTCACGCAAAGAAACTAGAAATACATCTATTGCGTTAGGGTTTGTGTCTGCACTAAATTTTTCTTCTGCCATAACTTTACCTTCTCCAAGGAGAGCCAATGATGCTATTAAGAATAAGCTGATTACCTTTTTGTATATCTGCATTTCTTCCTAGCCTCTCTCTTTCTTTCTCTGTTATATTTCTAAAGGTATCATACATTCTAGCACTAGGGTCAATCGCTGTTAAGCTCTCTTCTTCTATTTTAGCTTCTGTTTCTGTTACAGCGTGATTGCCATACTCACCAGTTAATAACTGTTCACCAGTAATAACTTCTTGTTGAGCAGCAAGTTGTTTTAAACTTTCTTCTTGTTGAAATTTGGATTGTACATCTGAACTATATTGATTAGCTAGTAGCTTTAATTCATAAGGTTCAGCTTCACGACCTAACTCATTTGCAAATATATTATTAATACTGTTTGAAACTTTTGAGTAATCAGGTGGTAAGTAAACTCTTTCTTGTTGATAAGTAGGAAGAGTTGTATTTAATAATACTTCTATAGCTTCTTCCCAAGCAGTACCTTTTTTACCTTGTGGTACACCTAGAGTGTTTTGTACTTTAAGAACAGCTGTCATTGCTATAGCATCTTGTTCACCCCATACACCAGGAACAAACTGTCCTGGTTTTAAATAACCAATGTTTACTAAGTCAGCTTGTATGTCAGCTTTAACATCTGGAGATTGACCAGCAAATAAGTTGATTGCATCATTTGCGTAGTAAAAATCTGTAGCATCTGCACCTTTAGGTGGTACATAGTTATCATCAACTATACCTAAGTATTGTGGTGTATCCAAACCAAGTAAACTTCTAGCTCTTGAATCTTCAGGATTCAATGGGTCAAACTGATTAGATGAGCCATAACCTGATGAAAGTGATTCTGTAATTATCTCTATCGGTACATACTCTGAAGCTATACTTATAGCAGTATCTAAGTCAGTTTGAGAAGCTATTAATGTCACAGCTTCAGTAGGAATACTATATTTATTTTGTCCTTGTATAGCAGGTCCTTGACTCTGTGTAACTTCTAGTAACTTGTTAATAAAATCTTGTACTGACATTAATCTCCAATTCCTAATAATGTATCAGATAGTTCATCTTTTAATTCTACTTCAAGTATAGAACGATATAAAGGTTCAAAGTCAGGATATTCAATAATTAACGAATCTGCTACATTTCTAAGATGATTTCTTAAAGATAATAATTTCTTAGATGTTTTATAAGATTCTGCTGTAGCACCTTCTTTAATAGATTGTGATATAACCCAATCTCTTTCCTTAGCATATATTGCAAACGCTTGTGCTGTTTCAAACTTTTGAACCATTTCTATTGGTTTATATGTACTTCTATCAATCCAGGTGTATAGTTCATCTATACTTTCTTCTAGTTCAGGTTTAACTGCTGAACCAGCTAGTTCTAATCCATATCCATAATATGTATTTTCTAACTCTATCTTTTTGTTTCTTTTTAGTTTTTGTGCATACGCAGTATTGTTATTAATTAAGTTATTATCTCTAATAAAAGATTCATAAGATAATGCACCAAGCAATCTATTCTTAGCTCTTACAAACTCTTCTGGTGTTCTTGGTTTAATATCTCCATCCTTTAGTGCGTTCCAGTAAGCATCATAAGAAAACTCACCATCATCTAATGGTTCTAGGTAAAAAGCAGTTAAGTCAAACTTTTCATAAAACTCTGGATTCTTTCTCCTCCATTCAGCACCATCAATAGTTAATGGTCTTTTCTTTATAGTTTGTGATTTACTTGTAATTAAAGTTGTTGGGTCAAATCCAAATCTTTCTGTAAATGTTCTAGTAGCTTCATAGTCATCTCCACCTACAGATTGTTTAATATTTCTGTATTCTTCAGATAATGTTTGAAAAAAGAATATACCCTTTTTATCTTCAGTAAAGCTATAAGTTGGAGAAGCTGCACCTACTGGACCTACAAACTGTGACATACCTCTGTATATAAATATTTTTCTTGCATACTCTTTAGCTTGTTCTAATCCAGCTTCAGCACCTTCTTTAGTAGAGTCATTAACTAAACCACCCAAAACCATAGCTTTATACACATCCATAGTGGTATTAGCAAAGAGTCTTTGATTCTCTGCACCACCTTCTGCAAATGCTGTATAGAATTTTTTAAGAAATGCTGGTGGAGATATTGCTTGTTCTAAGAATCCTGCAAATCCTTTTCCAGTTTTAACTCCAAAATCTCCGAATATAAATTGATTGAGTACTCCTTCTTCTGGAAACTTGTCATACAGATATGATGCTGGTATACGAAGAACTGGTCCTACACCAGGTATAATACTTGCTACTAAGTTTACAGAAGAAACATAAGCTGGAAACTGTACATCTATTCCTTTTTCTTCAAGGTCTTTAAACATCCAATTAGATACAATACCAGAACCTGGATAGCCAAATACTTCTTCACCATTAAGTGGGTTTTTATAAAAGTAACCTCTTGAACCTGATTTATCAAATATAGGATTTTGTTCTCGTGCAGATTCTACAAACTGACCCATACGAACTACAGGTCTTAGTGCGTTCTCCTTAGATAATCTTCCCCAAGTAGTTAAGATTTCTGTATAAGCATTAAAGAAAGGAAACAAAAATCTTACATTTTCTCCTGCTCTAGTCCTTGTAGAAATATCATACAATAGTTTTTTAGTTTCATCTAATGACCAAGCCTTCATCATATTGTCTAATAAATCTATATCATCAATAGAACCTGAACCTGTCATAAAGCTAGAGTTTTCTATTTTCTTTAACCAGCTACGAAGTTTAGGGTCATATACAACTTCTTCTTTTAATGCTTTTCTAGCATTTTTAACTATCTGTGGTTTTAATGCAGCATCAACATACTGGACACTGTCTGATAATTTTTGCCAATATAATCTTTTAAACGCAGGTGCGCGTGATAACTCATCTGTTCTTGCACCCATAAGACTTGTAAATAAAGCATCTGTAGTTTTATCCCATAATTCAGAAATTCCTTTTTTAGCTCCTAGTGATTCTGTAAACTCTCCTCTAATTATGTTAGGAGCAGTTTTACCCATAAAACCTACAAGACCTTTAGTTATCTCATCTTGTACACCAACTATTTCAGTAACTAATCTGTTGTATTCTTGTTCAGATATAAGATTATCTTTTTTCATTTGCAAAACTTCTTCTAAACTTTTAGCATCTTTACCTTTAGTTTTCTTTACAGCATTTTGTAATGGTCCATTTATCATATCAAAGTCAACTTTTTTATATTTAAACTTACCTTTGTTAGCAATCATCTCTAAGTTTTGTAGAGCTGCTGGATTAACTACCCAATCAAATGCTGATTGAGCTTGGTCTATAACTGTACCACCTAACATTTGATGTAAGTTAGCTCGTTGTGTATATAAAAATTCTTCGGCTACTTTTCTATCAGTTAATGCTTTATTAAAAGGATGTGAAGGGTCACCTACTAATTGCTCTAAATAATTACGATACTTACCATTTTTTCTGTACATTTGATTAACTAATTTTTCAAAAGTATTTTTAGAAAGACCAGCATCTATACCAGCTATTTCTATAGCTATTCTGTCATTAACAGCTTGATATATATTTTTAGTTAAACTTGGTGCATATTCAGGGTTCCCTTTTACAGTAGTACCATACCTACTTGGTGTAGAAAAATTTCTTTTAGCTCCTGCTGCAAAACCTACTCTTTGACTCATAGCTTTATTTAGAGCAGCATCACCTTCCCAAACACCAGCAACCATTTTAATATCTAGTGTGGGGTCTATTGCTTTATCTCCTTTGTAAAATTGTCTTGCTAATAATTTTATAGGATGTGTTATAGGGTCAGCTAATCCTCTTGCTATAATTCTTAATTGTTCTTCTGCTATAACTTTAGTTGTCCACGCTGGTTTAAGTAATGCTAAAGGTTTAAATATGGTTGTATAATAACCATCTAAAAAATTAGTCATAGCTTGTGAAGATGGGTCTAATATATTTCTAAAACTTGCTAGTTTTTCTCCACCTATTTTTTTTTCTAATATCTTACTTGCTTTAATAACTCTTTTAGGGTCAGGTAAATATACATTAAAGTTTTGTTGACTTTCAAACAACGCTTGATTTATTTGTTTAAAGTCTGGATTTTTTTCTAAAAGTTCTTCAGGTGCATTTGATAATGCTCTTTGTGATACTTTCATAGTATTACCTGTACTATCAATACCATATATTCCTAAATTCATTTCTTTAATTATTTCTATATCTTCAAAACTTTCTTTAGCTTTTTTAGAAAGAAAGCCTGTAGCGTCATCTAATAAACTGCCTGCCACACCAGCTTCTTCTAATGCAGGTTTATATACTTTGTCCAAAAAATTTCCAACAACTCTTTTAGTTTGCAATCCAGCATCTTTAGCATATAAAGCATCCATGAAATCATTCATAACTGTTGTTCTTGTACTAGCTTTTACTCCTGTATTTATTAAAAAATTATGTATATTTCTCATGGCACTATCTTTATCTTTTACATCTATTTCTGTCCCATATAAATTTGCAAATGTTTTTCTTGTGTCTGTCCAAAAATCACTTCTTCTTACTTGTGGTATAACACCAGGGTCTTTACTAACTTTAAGAATATTTTCTTTATTTATAATTCCAGACATTATTTCACTACCACCATCTTCAAAAGATAAACTAGGATTGGCTTTTTTAGCTGTTCTTATTTCTTGTAACAGGTCAGAATTTATTGTAGTTTTTGTTCTTGAATATAAAGCATCTGGGTCATTTCCTGTTTGCCATAATATTTTTTTAAAGTATGTACCATTTTCTCCTTGCAACCAAACATCTGCATCTTTAGCAAATACTTGTCTTGTAGCATTTTTGAGAAGTCCTTGGTTTTCCATAGCTTCTACTCCACCTTTAAATGTTTTAGATGCTTTTCTTGCACCTGATATACCTAATGTCAAGTAAGTTGTTGGGTCTGCAAATATCTGTAATGCTGCATCAAGAAAGCCTGTCATAGTATTATACATTCTTGTACCTGGCTCAAATATTCCATCAAGAGGTTTGAATAGATACCTTCCTGGTGTGACTATAGGAGCTATACCTGCTTCTTCAAATTTCTTAGCTCTTTCACCTACAAACTGTATATTCTGTGTTTGTGCTTTTTTAGCGTTGTCATAAATTTGCTCACCTAATACATTTTGCATAACATACTCCCTAGCAATAACTGGGTCTATGCCTTTGTCTATTAATTCAGCAAATTCATCTGTATCTTCTGGTCTTGTAGTATCTAAAAAGAAACCAGAGCCAATATCGTAGTTTTGTCCATTAAGCTGTGCTTTTACAACTGGTGTAAGTTGTGCAGTACCTTCACTTGCTTTAGCAAACGAATCAGAAAAACTAGCACCTGTCTGTTGCTTGTACTCTAAAGCTCTTGCTAGTTTAGGTGTAGTAGCTTCCCAACTTGAATCAACTAATAAATCTAAAGATTGTACAGTTCTTTTACCCATAGCTTTTGCTTTTTCCCAAAGATTTTGTTTTAGTTTGTTGTTAGATTTTTCTTGCTCTATAACATTCTTTGCAGCTATTGCTGCAATTCTTGGGTCATCAGGAGCTAGACCTAACTGTGTAAGTCCAGTTAATAAAGAACCAGATAATGTTGGATTATTAAATAACATCTGTGATGCTCTTTCAGCATCTTCTTGTGACAAAGTAAATCCTTTGCCATACTTTTGATTTCTCTGCGAAAGCTCTACGCTGTTATCTTCAAATATGTTGTCATCTAAAAAAAGTTCGTTATCTGCCATATCATTGATTCATTAGATTTAAAATACTAGAGTCGTTTGTTAAAGCATAAATCTCATAAAGCAATGTATTTACATCTTGCGTTTGTTCAGGACCTACACCTGGACCGAAAGGTAATCCTGAAGTTACAGGTTCTGTAGGTCTTGCTGTTGCACCAAAAACATCCATTTGTGGCATAGCTCTTTTAGGTACAGCTTGTGCTTGTGGTGTACCTTCTTTAGGCAATGGAGCAGCTTGTTGCTGTTCAGTTAATGCTTGTTGTTCACCATAATCTACACCAGGTATTCTACGCACAGCTTGTGTATTGTCTTGTGTGTTTCTAGCTGGTGGTGGTACATTTAACTTTCTTTTATCAACACCTTTGTTTGAGTTACTCCTGGTCGCCATCTTCATCCTCTTCTTCAAAAAATGTAAAAGTAGAACTTATAATCATATAACCAAAAGGAAATACCATTGGTGGCATTTGGTCTGTATATGCTTTATCTTGTATTTTTTCCCCTAAGATAATATCATCACCTAGTTCATCTACATCAACTAAACAAAAATCTACTATCTCTTCAAACTTATTATCTATAGACATTATCCTCCTAATCCACCAAGTAGTTGTGCTATGCCAGGTGGAGGACCTTGTGGTGGCAAGGCACCTCCTCCAAGCAATTCTTGTTCGGGTTGTGGTATCTCTGGCTCTTCAGCAGTAAAGAACTTATCTAAGATATTTTGCATATCATCAGGATTCTTTCTTATCTGCACAACAGCCATAGTTGCTTTAGGGTCACCACCTTGTGCCTGTGCTAACAATGTATCAAACAGTATGTTATCTGCTTTTTCTTTTACAATTCTATCGTTAACTCTAACAAGGTTATCTAATCCATCTAAGTTTTCTTGTAGAGTTTGTCTATCAATAATACCAGCTTGTAACAACTGTAATCCTGTTACAATTTTCTGTGGTTCATCATATCCAGCCATAGCTCCATACACTCTTCGTGTTTTGTAAGATGTTATATCTTTACCTGGGTCGTATGTTTCTGAATAGAAAGTATTGTCCATATAACCAGATAGTGACTTAGCATTACCACCATACATGTTTGCATCCCACTCTAATCGTTTTGTGTCAATCATTTCTATAGCATCAGACATAACTGTGTGATACTCTCTAATCATTAATGACATAGATGCACCGAGTTCTTCAAGTCCTCTACCAGTAGCAAAAGCTAGTGGTGACTGTGAATCATCAGTTGTAGGATAAGAACCACCAACACGAAGTTGTCGTTCTATTCTATCTATCTGTTGAAAAATTTGATAAGGAACATTAGATGCTGGTTTACTTACTTGTGTACCTGGAGCTAAATAGTTAACAGCAAATCTACCTTTACGATATTGTCCTGATTCTATTTCTCCAGAGATGTTGGTTTCTGTAAAGACTGCATCTTCCATTGCTATTATTGACATCACATTAATCTTTGCCATAGAAGCCATAAGTCCTATGATCTGGTCATACTGTCCTTGCAATCTGTCAAAAGCAAATTTCTTTGCAATAACAAATGCAG
>WLWG01002692.1_pt1 | contig 13146 bp, 11 predicted proteins | sample 6712871 | NCBI WGS metagenome assembly WLWG01 (sample SAMN12718693, study PRJNA515312) | sponge metagenome | isolation source: marine sponge | host: Mycale hentscheli | place: New Zealand: South Island, Marlborough, Capsize Point | collected 2003-05-01 | reverse complement strand
AACAAATGATTCTTTAAGAACGTTGAGCTTCTGACGATAATGATCTTCACTTTCAAACTCTACTGACTCAGATAGACGAGCAAGTTTCTCCTTACCAGCCTCAGATAGATCCCAAGCAGCTTCAGACACTAGTGACTGACGCTGGAACTCAGACATCTGTGAGGAGAGGGAAACGTTTTGCTCAATCTGTTCATTGAGTTTGTCTTCCATGTCATCAAGTTTGGCGACCATAGATTCAAATACATCATACTTCTCATCTGGAAGTGTGACATAATGGTCTTCAAAGAGTCCCTTAAGACCTTTGACAAATGATTCGGATAGTTCGTTGCGGATGCCATTCTCCACAACCAACTGGTTTTCTTCCAGCCATTGCTGACTGGTATAGTTGAGGAATCCCTCAACCTTCTCTGCGATGTCTGTAATCTCAGACTCAAATCTGGCAGAGAATTCTTCTTCAAGACGGGTAACCTCCATCTTGAGTTTCTCGTTAAGGGCACTTTCAAAAATGACCTTAGCTTTCATCTTGAAGTCATCTGATGCGTTTTGTGCATCAGCCAACTCCTCTAGATTTTCTCTGGCTTCAGAGTCAATCTCTACATGTTGCTCAGCCATACCATCCACGACGGTTTTGACAGGAGCAGAAGGACTACCAGGCTTGGTAGCACCATAAGCAATCTCAGCACCGAGACTCTTCTTCTCATTGCCAGTGCTCATGTCAGCACGACCAGGCTTGGAACCATTGTAACCACCTGGATAAGGTAGTACACTGTCAGGGACAGATTCCATTGAACCTTCACCAGACTTGGCTTTATCATTGACAGCTGTCCTTGATTGCCCAGGTGTATGAATGTTCAACTTGGTAGAATTGTCATCAGGTCTTTCGTTCTGATTGGTAGGTCCACCCATATTGTGCTTGGGGGAGGCAACATTACCAGGAGTTACATCATGTCCAATGGAATCCATTGAACCTTCACCCTTGGCTGCCTTATCATTGACTACTGTACGAGATTGTGCCATTTGTGTATACTGATTTCAGTTATTTAGTCTGAGTTATTTATAAATTGTGAGTTTTTATAGTAGTTCCTTACGGAAAACTCAACCCATAAGGAGGTCATGGAAACTATCAAGAATAGCTTCATCTAGTTGACTCTTCTGACAGTTGTCAAGAGTTTCTTTGACTCTTGCTACGTCAACCTCAGAGAGGAGCCCATTGTTCCAGACCCATTCCTTTCCTTCCATAATACCTTGGACAAAGGCATCTGGAGCGGAGGGATCTGCAACAATGTCAGCAGCAGTAGCCAACATAAAGTCCTCACCAACATAATTAGTGCCATTCCTGTTAACAAGAGATCCCATACCACGTGATGAAACACCCAGTGTGACCCCATCATTGAGGAGGGCTCCAGCGATTCTTCCCATTGGAGTCTCGAGGATCTTTGCTTTTCCAATGAAGTTGCTCCCTTCTTGTTTGAGTGATGTGATCTTATGTGATACTCTATCAAGGTTGACAGTAGGACCATCTGGGTGACCTAGTTCACCCATGGCTCTGTTCTTATTGATATACTGTTCACTGTATCTATTGACTTCTTTAGCAAGAATTTTACTCTCGTAAATACGTCCATTGCGATTCTTAATATCACCTTGTAAGAAAGTGCCTTCAATATAGAAGTGCTTCTTACCATTCTTTTCTTCTGTCAATACTTGGACTGACTCAATCTCTTCTCTAATCAGTTTCATTTGTGGGTTCCTCCGGTTGGGTGTCTTCAACATCTTGTGTCTCTTCAGATCCAACAACAGCATCAAAGTATTCTGCTGCTACATGAGGACGAAGGTGACCGATTGCATCATAACATTTGCCATGAAGTTCTGAGTTTAAAACATCAGAAGCTTCTGCATTTTTACCTTGTACAATCAAGTCAATCAATTCTGTAACTCTGGACATGGTTTTTGTTTAGTATATGTTTATTTAGATTTACATGGGGGCTGTTGTAGGACCCCCTGCGGCACCACCCATGGAAGCACCACCTCCTCCACCTGGTGGTGGAGGCATTGCTGCATCACCTGATATATCTTGATCACCAGGAATACCTTGGAAGTCACCTGACATTTCTGGCTTACCCTTCATTCCTTGTTGGAATGCCATGGATTGTTGTGCTTCCTCTTGTGGATCAGGAATGATACCCACATTACGTTCGTAAGCAATCTGTTTATCGATCTCTTTGATCTCACCATCAGTGTAACCAAGTAGTCTGTTACGAACCTGATAGACAGAGAAGTACTTACCAAGATAAGGTTCTGCCATACCAGCAAGTTGTAGTCTGTTAGTCATCATCTCTTGTTCTCTGAGTTCAGAGAAGTGGTTGTCATAGATGAAGTCAAACTGAATGTGTTCTCTCATGGAGTCAAACTCCTTAGGAGACACAACACCTTTGAGTACCAGTTGAGTCTTCAACATATCAGTGAAGAGGAATGCAAACTTCTTCCTCATACGACCCACAAACTTGGCAAACTTGACCTCATCTCTCATGATGTTGTCTGACTTACCAATCTGGAATCCAGATCCACTATCCTGTCTGGATACAGGAACGTTCAGTGATCTGTACAGTTTGTCTTGGAAGTACTTGAGGTCTTCGAGGTCTCCCAAGTTTTGACCACCTGGCAAAGTAGACACTTCTGTGCCACGACCTCCCTCTCTTCTGGGGAGCCAATAATCTTCCAACATGGACATGAACTTTTTGTCATCTTTGATCTCCCCAGTGTTTTGGTCGTAAGAAATCTTAGTTCTGTATCTTGCCATCACATCACGAAGGTAGTTTTCTGCCTTCGCTTTTGGTAGGTTACCAACATCAATATAGAAGAGTCTCCTCTCAGGTGCCCTTGCCATCCTGTAGATAACAATAGCATCCTCCATCCAACGTAGTTGGTTGAGAGACTTGTTTGCTTTCTGTAAGTAGGACAATACCTGTCCATTATTACCATCAGTGAGTCCTGAAGTAATGTATGTGACTGCATCTCTTGCAAGTCTGACTGTATCACCCTTTGTATTACCTGTATATCCCAAGGCATTACCCATGTGGTTCATACCTTTCTTGTTATACAGGAAGTATTCAACCACTCTAGCAGGTGACTGAACTGATGCCTGACCAAAGACCTGTGGGTCCTTGGAAGACATAGTCCTGTTAGTATTCTTTAGATATGGGTCAGGTAGTTGTGGGTTCTTCTTATACTCTCTCATCAACCTGACCTTCAGAGCATCAATGTTTCTGATGTCTGTGATACCACGTTCTGGGTGGTTTAGGTCAATGACCTTGTGATAATAAAGTCTTCCATCAACATACCATCGACGGAACATCTCATGTGCTTTATTATTGAAGTCTAAGAGGTGTAGGATATATGCAAACTCTTCTCTGATAATAGTTTTAACTCTTTCTGAGATATCTAAGTTACTCAAGTCAATAGCAACAGGTGTATCATTGGTGTCTGATACAATTGCCTCATTGACAATGTCCTCAATAGCACTATCCACCTCAGGGTGAAGTGCCATACATCTGTACCTACGAATCTGATCATAAGAAGCAGAGGCACTTGCATCCATAGGGATGCTATAACCAGTAAGACCACCTGCTGCAATGGTGACCCCATCATCACGATTAGGTGGTACTGGTGATAACTTTTGTATTTCTTCTAGTTCATCATGCTTGTATGAAAAACCAAACAAGCGCCCACTCTGTCCTGGATTCACTTTGATATCTCTATTTCTAGTATTTAGATACAAAAAAAGAGGGGTATAAAACCCCTCTGTGTATCTGATAAGAAAATATATCAGGAAATAACAGATCTGGAACTCTCTGATGGAGGACTAAATCCAGTATTGTCTGGACCATTCTGACTGTTATCAGCGTGCCAGTATTGGACCGCCCATGTAACACCGTATTCTTCAATGGTGTCATTAGTACCAAAGTCAAGATTGATATCATCAACCTGGACTGGCCAGATACCAGCAAACTTATAGATCTTGAGCTGTCTGCCCTGTCTATCAAGTTGTCTGACAAAACCTGTACCCATGTATCCATCTTCCTGACCAAAGGCAGGGTTACTGACACCATCTACAAGCTGGTTGTGACCTAGAGCGAAGTTGTGGTACTGAATAGTCTCAGCCCACTTCTCAATAGCATCACGTAGTCTGTAGTCTGTATCATTAAAGATGGAAGTCTGCCAGTCATTGAATGTTCTGTCTCCAGAGACCTTGAGCTTACGACCACGGAAGGGAACCTGGATCATACCGATGTTTGATCCTGGTAGGGTGGAAGCTTTCACCAAGAAGGTAGACTTCTCAGTGAGTTCTGGAGCAGAGGGTCTCTCATTCGTTGGCTCTCTTTGATTTCTAGCTTGCTCCAGATCACCTGAGGTCTGAAGGTCATTGATGTTCTGGGTTCTGATACCACGAGGGAATACAATTTGAACCTCAAACATGGTGGGGCGAACCCCACCGTTAGCAAGGTTGGACTTAAAGTCCTCAATGCTCTTTTTACTTGTGTAAGTTGTTGACATGTGTTATGCTCCTGGGTATCAGTTGGTGAGGTTGGTGCGTCTGTTGACTGCGATTGCTTCACCGAAGGAAACACCAGACTTAGTAGCAACAAAAGTAAGTTGTACGAAGTTGATGGAACGGTTGGGCTTGATGTAGATGTCAGCAACAAATTCATTTCTGTCAACAACCTCTGGGGTGTTGTTAGAAGTGTCACAAACTACTAGGTAATCAGTAGCACCTCTCTTGGCAACAACATCTGTCAAGAATGGATTGACTGTGTTGACAAAGTTGAGTCTTGTTGGAACATCATTGAATTCAAACAGGACCTCTCTAGCAAACTTAGCAATTGCTTTCTCAAGATAGATGAAGAGTCTTCTTACATTGATTCTTGTGAAGGCAGATGAGTAAGCCAGTGCTGTCTTATCACCATAAAGAACTGTACCTTCACCTGGGAAGGATACAATTGGGTTGACTCTAGCAGAGTAGAGTAGGTCTCTGTTGGCTTTACTGGGATCAAATCCTAGCTTGACAACATTCTTGATCTGACCTCTGACCAAACCAGCAGGTGAGAAGAATGGTTGAGATACCAAACTTGTACGAGTCATTGTACCAGCAACATCAGCGTTCATAGGAACATACTGGAACTTGTCTCTGAACCTGTCATACATGTACTTGTAACCAGAATCCATGATTCCATAAGAGGAAGAAGTAATTCTGTTTGCCCACTCCAAAATGTTCTCAGAGATGGTGTTGGAATCAATTGGGTCAAGTGCTGCGTTTCTAGGTGGTGAAACAAAAGCCATACATGACTTCAGTTCTTCAGCAATAGAGACAATGTAGTTTGCTTTTGATACAGCATAAGAAAGTTTCTCTTGATATTCAGAAGAAGATTCTCTTGTATCAGTGAGTCCAAGTTCATTAGTGAACATGGAATCATAAGCAGGACCTTGTAGGATGTAATCCAAGTCAGCAACATTCTCTAGTAGTACTTTTTGATAAGCAGCTTGAACTTCACCAAGTGAAGCAGTCAACTGATCAGTACCACCCAATAGAACATAAGGTGATCTTGGATTAGGAGCTAGTTTCTTGACCTTGAAGGTAGCAGAGTTACCAGACACTTCATCAATAACTGTGATGACATCACCATAGTTGTAGTTGGTTCCATAGAAACCATCTGTTGGTTTGACATCAATGACAGTTCCATTGAGGTCAGTGGTGTAGTCAATTCTGAGTCCTGTACCACCAGTGGGTAGTGATGTTGTAGGTTGGTCAATTCTATTTGTGGTCTGTCCCATACCAGAACTACCATCTACAATCTCTAGTTTGTATACACCAGAGGTAGAGATGAGTGAACTCATCGCATTGGGGTTCTCATAGTTAGGAGTACCATATCTGTTCTGTAGATAAGCACACCTGAGACCATAAGAAATCATGGTGTCTGGATCTACTCTACCATCATTGAGGGTATTGAGGTTCTCAGTTGGGTTGAGTTCTCTGTTAGAATCAATGATATTCAATGGTTCATTAGAGAAGATGATTCTAGAGTCTCTGTTGATAAGGTCTTTGTAGAAGTTGTTAGAACCCTCTACAGTCAAAGCACCCTTGAGTTTGGAAGCTTGTAGATACTGTTCTACTACTCTTCCTCTACGTGGAGCTTCACCACCAACTGTCTCATAGTCTCCCAAGGCATCATAGATGATGACATTGACTTCATCATTGTCACAACCAAGTTCCTGTGCATGAGCAGAGGTACCAGGTCTTGGAGCAAACTGGATCCAGGGGATACCTTCAAAGGCAACCTGTTGTGAATACCAGTCAAAAGCATCAAGAACAAAGTAAGGATATACAACTACATCCTCATTCTCAGGCTGAACATAGGTGTCAAAGACAACATCATTCTGCTTGGGAACATAGTTCTGTACCCATCTTTCCTTGATCTGGTTCCACACAATGGTGTCTCCAGTGGAAGGGGTGAGTTTAGCAGGACCTTCTAGAGTGATGTAGGTGGGGTTGGTAGTTGTGCTACCTTCTCCCTGAATGGGTACACCATTTACATTCTTAGCAACTTTCTGGTTGTATACAGTCTCACCACCAAAAGGTCTGTTAGGCCATAGCCATCCCATACCTTCTTCTCTGGTGTACTCTTTGGGTTCCCAGATGACATCAATGTTCTTCTCTCTGTCTTTGTTGTAGAAGGTGTAGTAACCAAGTACAGCATATTCTTTGATGACACCTAGTACATTACCACCAATTTGTGGGTCAGATACATTGTCACCAGGAGCAGCATTACCAAATGTACCATCCTTATGAACAGCATTAGCTAGTGTGATGACACCATTCTCTTCACGTACAACCACACCAATGATACCATCTTGGTTATCACCAATGCGAACTGTAGTACCAGGTAGAGTTCTGACTTCACTGATACGAATTTTTGCTTCTACATCAGCACCAGTTACAGTGGTAACAATGTCACCTTCCTTATAACCTGTTGGTTTAGAAGCACCTCTGAGTGCAATTCTGGCATCTATAACAACACCAGCTTGAATAGTAAGGTCTAACTCAAGTCCTGTGCCATCACCAGTAGTAGTGGTTGATACTTCAGGAATGATTTCATTGTCAATGCCCTCTGTCTCACAGATGACACCATCAGGACAGGCCATACCAGCACCATCTTCAAGGATTTCAATCCTTGAGACTTCACTGAATCTTAGGTTCTCTTCCAATGACAACTTGGCATACTGTACCATTCTGGTACCAGGTACAATGTCATCATCAAATGTCTTTCTGTCTAGTGGTTCCTCAAAGTTTAGAGGATCTGTAAGTGCTTCACTAGCACTACCACCATATAGTTCGTTGGTAAAGTTAGAATCAGAAGCTCCACCATTCAGAATGAGTAGGTAATCTGTGCTGATTGGGTTTGACTTTTCACTGAGTCTGAGTCTAAAGTCAGCACCAGAGTCAATAACAGCAATACCAAGTCCATTCACCCAGTTACCAGGGTTTCTTCCAAAGAACTTACCACCTCTGGCAACTACTTTACCTTCTGCTACAAACTCATCTTCATTCTTGATATAGAGTGATGAATATGTTCTTGACTGATCAATTGTGTTGAACTTTCTACCATCATTTGAGAACACAAAAGAGTCAGTACCATTTCTCATGGTCTGATCATGTGATCCAGTACCATCAGGTACTCCCTCGTCAATTGTGTCACCAATTGAGTCATCACAACGAACAACATAGCAGGAGCCAGAGTACTCAAGGAAGTTATTAACTGTCCACCAATACTCATAGTTTTCATCTGTTGGCTTACCAAATACTTCTCTGAGTTCTACCTCAGTGTTGACCTTGATAAGTTGATCTACAGGTCCTCTTTGAAAGGGACCAGCACACATCGCTACATTACTAGTAATAGGGTCTACTACTCCCCTAGTCAGGTCAACCTCCTGGAGATACACTCCAGCTGAGGCGGTCTTGATAACCATATTCTAACTCCTTATTAGGATTTCAAATATATTTAGAAATTCCTGTGTTTATAGGGGGTTACTCCTAACATAAACTACCTAATAATTTGGTGGTAGAACCTAGAATTGTCTCCACCAGCCAGGGTCTGCATTTCCCGAACCCCCATATGTTCTCTTCTCCCATTCCCATGGTGAATAAGCTACACCATACTCATCAAACTGAGAAGCATCACTCCAAGTCAAACCAGAATCCTTCTCATGATACACACCAGCACCTACACCATCATCAATGAAACCAAAGGGACTCATGTCCTCTTCTAGTTGTGACTTGTCCTTCTCATATAGTTCCTCTCTGACACTCTGGTCAGTCATCTCTCTAAAGTAATCTTGTGCTACTGCCCAAGCGTAAATAACCATACACATGACAAGGTCATCATGGCATCCGTCTTCAGCAGAAAACGTATCTCTCTTCTCAACAAAAGTGGTCAGCTCATTAATGATCTGGAAGTCATTGAAGATAATCTTATCAGACTCCACCATCTGTTTGAGGTTACTACATCCAAGTTTCTTAGGAGCCTTAGCCATCTTAAGACCAAGTTGGGTCTTACCACCTGAGAACCCATGTCCTAACACCTGACCTGCTCTACCTCTCATGGAGGACATCAGTAGGTTCTCATACTCCATATCATAGAAGATGATAGAGGCAACCTGGTCACCAATATCATTGACCTCACATAAAATCCATGCCTTATTATACTTTACTGCTACATCTACAATGATGTTAGGGAACAACATGGGTTTGATCTCATTGTTCCTATACTTACCTACAATCTTATGTGGGTATGATGTGATATCTACCAGGATGAATGCAGAATAGTCCAGTCTCATACCCCTAGAGACATCCACAGTCATGATATACTCATGACCTGGAATAGGGTCCTCATAGATATCAAGACCTGCTGAGGAGGTCAGAGGGTCATCATAAGATAGTGATTTGAGTTTGTGTCCTGCAATGAGTGTACCTGCAGAACCAATGAAGTCACATTCAAACTCCTGTTGGAACTGTTGTTCACTAGTGTTTGATATGGTTTCCTGTTTCCAAGCTTCATCTCTGCCTGGAACCTCAGACCAGTGTGCTTCTGTTGCCCTATAACTATTCCTTCCTTTCTCTGCATCATTCCACAACTTATAGAAGTGGTTCATCCCATTGGGAGTAGATACAATGATTACTTTTGTACTTTTACCTGAGGAAATAGTAGGATAAACAGAGCTAAAGAAGTCGTCAGCAACGTTTGTGGGAACGAACGCGAACTCGTCCAACATAACAATGTTATATGAGAAACCACGAACGGCTGAACTGGAAGTGGAACTTGCAGTAATCCTAGAGCCATTCTCAAGTTCAATAGATCCCTTGTTCCAAGCGAGTACCCCTTGTTGGAGCCACTTTGGTAGGTTTTCATATGATGTTTGGAGCTTTGCCATAAGCTCAAAACTAGTCTCACGTTTGTTAGCCAAGATGGCGACGTTGATATTGTCACGAAAGATTGCCTGATGAATGAGGTATGCTGTAACAGTCACTGACTTACCAGACTGTCTAGGCAGTTTACAAATACTGAATCTATTGTTATGAAAACTATCTATCAGATTCTGTTGGAATGGATATGGTATGAAAGGAACAATACCATCATCCAATGAGATAACTTTGATGTAGTTTGTTAAAAAATATTCTGGGTCAGATGAACACTTGATGATTTCACTGACTTGTTCTTTAGTAAAGTCAATCTGTACTCCCCTTTGTTTGAGGAGTGGATTACTTTTATAAGCATCACTTCCACTTGCCATTAGTCCATTCCTATAATGTAATAGATTACCCAACAAATTATAACAACAAGTATGGAGATCATAATGATGACACTCCACACTGGATCATTCATATTAGTCATGTTGTCGCCAGTCGTCTGTCTTTTCGTGGTGGAACCAGTCTGAGATCTCATCAGCACTACCAAAACCTGTGCTGTGATTGGATGGATCTGGATCACCCAAATCCATCCTGTTCAAAAAATCATCAATACCGCCCTCCTGAATATCATTCCTTGATTGTCTTCTTGCCTTCCTTAATAACTCACCAGCAGACCTGTTGGCCTTAGCAAGTTTGTTGGCCCAGATCATTTCATCAAGTGCAACCTCTTGGTTGGTAGCAATCCTTTGACAGATAAACTCCAACCTCAGTCTGTATTCTGTGGATAACATAAAACCTTATGTTTTAGTTATTTATTAGACCTTTCTAATACGTTCTACCTTATTTTTGTATAGTTTCTTCATTGCCCCAAGGATCCATGATTCACTTAGTCCTTTAGGTCCATGCTTTAAAACTCTAATACATGTCTGATTGAGTTCAAGACCACTATCAAGTAGCTTCTTTCTCCAAGACTTAGACATTCTTCCAAACCTCCACTAGGGTGTACTCTGGGTTTTCGTTCCTCAACATATCCTGAAACCTAGCATTAAAGCTCGGAGGATTGAGAGGACGAAGTTGTTGAATCTCTTTTCTCATATTGTTATAGATGATGTTGCGTCCGTAGGTGCTTCTTCTATTACTCATTATACAAATGTAAAGTTATAACCTGGGAAATACTTCTCTACCATTGCTGGCACACCATACCTACCCAGTTGTCCATTACCACCCCAACTAATCTCAATGGTCTTGGTTTCTTCATTGACCACATGATTGTAGGGGAAGTTAGGAGGAGTAGTGGAATGATTTTCCTTTCTTGTTGGAGTCATTGGTTTTGGAATCCGAAGGTTTCTTCTGTGATCTTACCACACCTTTGCTCGTTTGTCCAATCCCCTTGTCTGGGTTGTTACCCAGCTTGGCTTTTCCAATAGAGAATGGTTTGCCTTTCTCATCACCAGTCATGTTCAACTTAGCATCCTTACCCTTCCTTTGGGTAATAACACTATGTTGTGCTTCACCAGAAGGTCCTTTCTTCTTACCCTGGTTCTTTATCATCCTTTCAAATCCCTTCCTGGATTGTTTCTTGGGATTACGAGTGACCTGGTATGACACTTCAGTGTCTATACCCTTACCTTTTCCTTCATCATAGGATCCAACAGACTTACTAAACCCATGTCCTTTCCTACGAAGTTTCTTTTCAAGTGACTTTCGTTCTGACTTGTTCTCTTTCTCTGACTGACCACCACGATCCCTTGAGATCATTGCAGTGTCTCTTTCCTTTGTATTTCTTACCATCTTGTTAATGGTAGCTTCACTCAAGAATTCATTGTAGGTTTTCATTAGTCGTCCTCGTTGAATGGTTTGTCAAGAATACCCTTCTTCTTTTTCTTCTTGTCTCCTTCCTTCTTCTTTTTGTTCTTACCTTCAAGTTTCTCCACCCTTTGAGCCAGAGTTTGTTTCTTCTCTGCCTTCTTGGCTGGTTTCTTCTTCTTATCTTCCTCAGATAAGAACTCAGTATAGGTCTTCATACTAACACTTCCAGCGTCTTCTAGCAGCCTTACCTCTCTCACCATTCCAACCTCTGGACCTGGCACAGAATGACTTGCGTCTTCCAGCAGCTTTACTACCAGCTTTAACCTTACCAGTGACTGCTGTCTTCAGTTTAGAACCAGGGTTCTTTGCTCTGTACTTAGCAACACCCTTAGCAGTCAGACCAGCACCAGACTCAGTGCTTCTCTTGTCACCAGACTTCTGGGACATACCTTTCATATCATCCTCTACGATAACTTGTCTCTCCTCACCTGTCTCGTTGTCTGAGATAAAGAAGGTCAGGTGTCCCTCGTCATCCATCTCTACACCTGACACAATCTCACCCTCTTCCTCTTCAATCTGATTGAGGATGTCATTCTGTTCCTCTGTCAGTATTGTATATGCTTCGATGGGAATGAACTCATAGTTCTCAGACATAGGAGGAACCATCACCATAAAGTCATTGTTGTCCTCTCTTGTGGGATAGAAAGCCAGTAGTCTGCAACCAGGATAGAACATCTCAGCTGCCTTCTGCATCGCCTCTCTCTTGGGCATCTTAAGGTCAGGCCAGAAGAACTTAAGTCGTCTAGTGTGTCCCTTCCAATACATAGACACGTCGAAAGCATGACCGTTCCTATTGACCACAGCTTCATGCATTGGGAACCAACCACATTGTTCTACTTTTACATTATCTTTAATCCACTCATCAGGAATCTGACCTGTCTCGTGCTTGAAGTGCTTATGGAGTTCTTTAGGTGTGACATCAAGTTCGTGAGCCATCTCACGCATCACCATATCAATCGACTGCCAGGCTGAGTCCTCAAGCTGAAGTAACCTGTCCTGGAGTTCACCTAAGGCGTCAAACTCTTCTTCACATACACAAGGGTCCTGTCCACACGCTTTACATACTAGAGGTTCTGCAGTCTCAACTTCCTCACCTAAAAACTTTTTGCTAATATGTTCTTCATATTGCTCAAGACTCATCGATGTCGTGAGCGAGAAATACTGACCATGAGCAGTATTATTACCCAAGTCACCGTCATTATTATTAGCGGAACTAGTGTACTGGCCCAGATCACCGTTCCCATTTGATGTGCTTTGTGTATGTTTACCTGCGTTACCCGAGGTTCTCATTCCAGCAAGGCTTGACGCCATGGCACGCATACTCGTGCGAGTTGCGTGTGTGATTGGTGTCGTTCCTGCGTCAGGCTTCTCAACCTCAGGACGAATCTTTTCTTTATAAGTTGCAGTTGCTCTGTTGGCGATGTCCAGTGCAGTAAACTTGGCTTTCTTTTCAGGTGCCTGGACAGGCTTCCTGTCCTCAAACTGAATATCCATACCACGAATCTTGGACTTCAATGAAGATAGTCCTTCTCGCGTTACGCTTTCAACAACATCATAATCAGAATCGTAAGCCGACTGAATACCTTTTAGTTGTTGTCTAAGTTCTTCGTTGCTCATTTTAGCACTTATTCCACAAAGTTATTTATTAGAGGTTACCTTTGCTAACCGTCTGACCAGTAGAAACACTTCCACCAGGTGCCTGGGCTGGTCCACGTTTTGATGCACCTGTCTTCTTCATATGATCGAGAGCCTTTTTACCAAATTTCTTCCATCCCTGCTTTTCTCCTTTAAGTGCATTGCCCTTCGATAATCTTCTAGCA
>WLWG01002690.1_pt1 | contig 13147 bp, 32 predicted proteins | sample 6712871 | NCBI WGS metagenome assembly WLWG01 (sample SAMN12718693, study PRJNA515312) | sponge metagenome | isolation source: marine sponge | host: Mycale hentscheli | place: New Zealand: South Island, Marlborough, Capsize Point | collected 2003-05-01 | reverse complement strand
AAATTTGAAAATAAATTTAAATATTCTTTATCATGGTGCTGTAAATATAATAAAGAATATGATTTAGAAAAATTTTTAAAACATAATGAAAAGGTATTAAAGCCTTATCATTTAAATAAAGAATTACTAACAATTTAAAAGGGGTTTAATATGTTTAATCTATTATATAGAAAAGTAATGAGTAAAATATTATTATATGTTTATAAGGGTAATGTTAAAAAAGAAATACAAATTATATTAAAATATGATCCTTTAAAAATATTAAGTAAATACGATAAACCCCTTTAATTAGGGGTTTTTTTTGGGCGTTATTATCCTTATCAAGCGAATTATATCTGTTATCCATTCAAATATCTAGCATAAAACATAAAAAAACCATAAATATAACCAATAAAATATAAAAAATAGCTATAAAAGGCCTTTTAAGGCTTATGTTGTTAAGTTTATTTTACTGATACTAAGGTATTAAAAACTTATTTAAATGGCTTAAATAGCCATTGCAGCAGAATTTTATTTTTATTTATTAAAAAAAAATACAATTATTAGCTTTCGGTAAAATAAAATCTTACTAACTTATGAATTAATTTTAGATAAGTGTTATAAAAATATTAAGATCTGACTGCCTAGAATAACTTTTATTGAATAACACTTTTAAGAAGTTTTGATTTTATATCCTGAATTCCACCTTGTCTACTATATTTTATAAATTTCTTATTGATAATATAGATAAGTTAAGCTAGTTTACATTTTTAATAAAAGGTATATACTTATATATGTAAAAACACTTTAACAACTATAAGGAATTATTATGAATGAAGATAACTATTATAAACAACTAGAAGGATTTAAAATCACTAAATTTTTAGGCGTAACAACTGAAGATGATATTGATGGATTCCCTCAATTCGTACTTACTAAAAAAGGTTTTAAAGATGTAATGATAGAAGTAAGTAGAGATCCTGAAGGGAATGGAGGAGGATTTTTATTTATAGGAGATACTAAATAATGCTTGATTATATAATTTTAAGTGAAGAAGAAAGTAAGGATATTTATTTTAAACATGAAAAGGATACAGGTTCTAGCAAAACAGATGCATGGATATATGCAGAAACTATGTTTAATACATTAGGACATGTCAAAGTAGATAAAAATGGAAAGGAGATTGAATAATGAATATAAAATCACAACCAACTTATGCTTTAAAAAATATGATTAAAGCATTATCTAGTTTAGAGTTATTAAATACAGATGAAGAAAGTAAAAGACTATTACTAGCAAAAGAAGAATTAAAACAAAGGAGAAAAAGTGATGAGTAAAATTATTTTTAATTTTGGCAATAAAACTATAGAAAAAGATATGAATGACTTTAAGAGTAAAAAAGATGTTAAAAATGCTTTTTCAGAAGTAATGAAAAAAGAAAAGAAAGTTAAAAAAGAAAACAAATAAGTATTAACTCATAACATCTTTAGGGGTGTTATGGGATTGATATTTCAATCATTTTTTATTAACAAGATAAGGAATAATTATGAAATTTGTTGTTAGAAAAACAGAAGTAGTTGCAAGTTATATTGTAATAGATGGTGCAAAAAACCATGAAGATGCAGAAAATATTTTTAATTCTATATTAGAAAATGAAGAACCAATATTATTTAACGATCATGAAGTATTAACTTGTGAATATGAAGTATTAAGTGAATATGAAAGTGAGCGTAACATGGATTATTTAGGAGAAAAATCATGAATGTATTAAGTTTATTTGACGGAATGTCATGTGGACAGATAGCTTTAAAACAATTAGGAATAAAAGTAGATAATTATTATGCTAGTGAAATAGATAAATATGCTATGCAAATAACGCAAAAAAACTTTCCTGATACGATACAACTAGGAGATGTTACGCAAGTAAATAATCCTCATATAAACCCTATCGATTCTTATGTACATCTACCTGACATTGATCTTTTATTGGGGGGTTCGCCATGCCAAGGATTTTCATTCGCAGGAAAACAACTTAATTTTGACGACCCTAGAAGTAAATTATTTTTTGAATTTGTTAGGTTATTAAAAGAATTAAAACCTAAATATTTTTTATTAGAAAATGTACGCATGAAACAAGAATATCAAGATGTAATTTCAGAACATTTAGGGGTAAAACCCCTTCTTATAAATAGTGCATTGGTTTCTGCACAAAACAGAAATAGATTGTATTGGACTAATATTCCAAATATTACACAACCTAAAGATAGAGGAATTGTATTAAAAGATATATTGGAAAATGGTATTGCTACTGATGAGATGACAACTAATAAAAAATCTTTCTGCCTTACTGCAAGGTATCAAGGTGCAGTTGCATGGAATAGCATTGAAAGACGACAAAGAACTATGGTGCAAGTTGGCATGGCTAACGATATAAATGGACATGATATTTTAAAAAGGATTTATTCTGATGAAGGTAAATCACCAACTCTTAATGCACATGGTGGTGGTAACACAGAACCAAAAGTTGCTTTAGGCCAAGAATTACATTACAGAAAACTAACACCTTTAGAATGTGAAAGATTACAAACTGTTCCTGATGGCTACACAGATGGAGTTTCTAATACTCAACGATACAAGATGATTGGAAATGGTTGGACTGTAGAGGTTATAAAACATATTTTAAACAACATGGAGGTAACATCATGAGTGAAAAATCATTTAAATGGTCATATCATAAACAAAGATTTAAAAACGATTATTATTTAGTAGATTGTCAATTAGGTAAAATAGTAGCAAAAGTTATTACTGAACCATTAACAAGTTATGAACATGATGAATTTTCAACTATATATGTTTGGGATAATGATATTAATTCTTTTAAAAATATCGGAACATATATTAATCAAGATACTTATTTGTATACAGATTACGACTTAAAAAAAGATCATAATTTGTATCAAAGAGAAGTGCCTGTTGATAGCGTTCCTGAAATGGTTGTATGGGAATATTTTAATATTGGTGAAGGTGAAGTTAAATATTGTTTATAAAAATTAAAAATGGAGAAATAACATGAGTAATAAAAATAAAGAATGGAATCCTTGGGAAAAAATAGACAAGATGATTCAAGAAGAAATGGAATCTGAAAAAGAATTTTGTGAACGATTACAAGACGAATTAAGGGAGAATGAAGATGAGTAAACAAGGCGATATAGAAATTAAAGACATGAAGAACGGGTGTAAAAGTAATTCAGTTCCACTTACATCTGTTGGCGATTTAAAACGAGTGCTAAAACATTTTAGTGATGATACTCGGATTGAATTTTTTCTCGGTGATTGTGAGAGTTGGACTAATAAATATACACTCTCTATCGAAACTAATATGTATGAAGATATAGACGAGGGAACTACAGTAAATGATAACCCTTTATATCTTGCATTAGCAGTAGGTAACTTGGCTTTGCTAGATTATATTAGGTCTGACAATCCTGAACTACCTTGGATTGAAGATGTTAAAGATTTTATAGCTAACAAGGAGGTAGCGTAATGAGTCCTTATAAATATTGGAGTACAAAAAAGCTTAGACTATTATTAAACGAACTATCCTGGAGAGAAAAAAATGTAGCAACGGGGGTATCTGACATTGAATTTAAACTTAGCATTGAGGATATTTTATTTAAGAGGGAGGTAGCGTGATGGAATTTGATACTGATTTACTGGACGAGTATTGCCGAAATACATTTGGTCATAGCAATTGGGAGTTTGTTGAAACCAAGCCTGACTATTTAATTGTGAAGTTTAACAAAGAACCATTAGAGGAGGACGAAGAGTGAAACAATTTACTGTATACATAAAGCAACACTATGAACCTGTAACGCTTATGGCCGTTGATCAAGATGACGCAGAGTATCAAGTGCAGAACCATAAGAGTTGGGGTGAACCGATTGATGTAGAGATTACTGCTGAGGAGGACGCGTAATGGCTATAACTGCAAAAGGGAGGAGAAAGTATTGGGCTGATATAGATAGTCAGCCCGATGACCACAAAGATGTACAGGATTGGCTAGACCTATTGTCAGGGAAAGAAGTACCTGACGCCAACCCTTATAACAAGGAGTACGCCCTTATGGTACGCCAAGCATTTTTAGATAAACGAAAAGGAGAGGACAATGAGTAAAGAAAAGATCGATTATGTAGAGCAAGATATTTATGATTACTTTGGGGCAGACCAAAACATTTGGAACGCTGATCGACATGAGCTACTGGGAATCATTGGGGGTATGAGTGGCATACTAGAACTTATATGGCATGGACATGTAACCCCTGAACGTTCACTCAAAGACTTTAAAGATTGGCTCAAAGAAACGAAAGAACTTGACATGATTGAAGTTGTGGACAATACTGATACTCCCATAAAAAACGGAGAGACGTAATGCCACACCATATTTTTCTCGACATTCGTAGACTACTCATGGACTTTGTTTCTTTGCTAGACAAACATAGTATAGGTAATGAAGAACGGGAAGAGGCTAATCGAATTGTTGAAGAGCTTACAATATTAATGAAAGACGAAAAGTTTGTAGAACATCTTGAGACTGAGATGGAGCAACACGAACATCAACAGTTATCAGACGACATTGCAGATGAGATACTATCTCGTGGGTGTCCGAATGGTAACTGCGATGTATAAGAGAGAGCAGTATTTATTTTAACTAAACGGAGAACGTGAATGAAAGACAATTCAAACAGAAATGTTTTAGCAATAGTAGTGGTACTAGTAATGGGGGGACTCATCTATATATCTAATCAAGACACACCCTTGGTCGAAGAGTACACACCTTTACCAAGCGTGGTAGGTTTTGATGAACCAACAGTAGAGGATCTTCCGACTTTGACGGAGGCAGTCATTGTGCCAGAATCAGAGTCACTGGCATCAAAGGACAACGGCATTGACCTTGGGGAAGAAACTATTCTTCCTGAAATCGCGGGATACAATACTGTATCAATCGATGACTTACCATCGCTAACACTTGATGGTTCTCATTTAATCGATGTCGATCCTGTTGAATTAATAACAGTCGATGAACTTCCGCCACTAGAATCATAGTGGCAACCCCTGAAAAGAAAGTAAAACAAAAGGTATGTGCCAAGCTTAAACAACTTGGTGCATATTACTTTTACGCCTCGACGGGTGGATACGGGAGTAGTGGAGTGCCTGACATCATTGCCTGTTACAAGGGTAAGTTTGTCGCGATCGAGTGCAAGGCCAATGGTAATAAACCAACGGGCTTACAACAGAAACATCTAAGAGAGATAAGTATTCAGAATGGGATCGCGTTAGTAATTGACGAGACAAATATAGACATGCTAGAGTATTTTATCAGAGGAAAACAAGTATTTAACGAAAGGTCAGAATGAAACGTAAACATTATACAGATGAGCAAGAACAAGTATTTTTAGATAGAGCGCATAAATATTTAGCAAAAAACCCTAGTACAAGTAGAGGTAGATTAGCTACTTATAGTGGGGTAGGCGTAAGTGTATTAGAACGACTCGAAAATGAGGGTAAGATAACACTGCCACCAAAGCTAACTATACAACAAGCAAGAGCCACAAGCCCTTGGGCTAAAGGCAATAAAATTAATGATAACTAAACTTCAAGGAGAACGAAATGACTGTATGGCCTCAAGAGCATGATGATCAAGAGGAAGAAAAACTACACACTGTATCGAAAAGAGACAGTAAAGTGTTAGAGTATTTTTTTAACACTGTTGGTATTGGTGTAGCTATTTTCTTATTTCTTACCTTGCTTGACTGATGGTAATAATAAAAGAAGATAGTAGGCTTGGCCCTGCAGTTTGTTGTAAATGTGGGGCTGACGCAAAAATTAATGATGGAGGCAAATGGTATTGTGGTATGGAGAGCGAGATGGGGGTATTCAATATCAGAGGCTATTGCATAAAAGAGAGGAAGAAAAAGCTTGAATCTAATAACGATTGACTTTGAAACATTTTACGATGTGGGATTTAGTCTATCCCGAATGACTACCGAAGAATACATTAATGATGAACGGTTTCAAGTCATTGGTGTAGCTATAAAAATAGACGAAGAAAAAACAGAATGGCACGCCGGAGAAGAGGCAGTGGCAAAAGCTATTGCTGACATTGATTGGAGTAACGCGATGTTACTTTGTCATAACACTCAGTTTGACGGCGCTATACTCAAATGGAAGTTTAATGCTGAGCCGGTAGGATACTTAGATACCTTATGCATGGCTCGATCTATACATGGCGTAGACGCCGGCGGTTCACTTAAAGCGCTTGCCGAACGTTATGCACTAGGAGAAAAAGGAACGGAAGTCCTAGACGCCAAAGGTAAACGCATAGAAGACTTTCGCGATCACGAGCTACGACAGTACGGCGTGTATTGTAAGAACGATGTGAAACTTACTTACGAGCTATTCAAGAAGTTAGCTATCAAATATCCTCCGAATGAACTAAAACTTATTGACATCACTTTGCGCATGTACATCTTACCGCGACTACAACTTGATACCCACTTGCTTGTGGATAGATTAGAAGATGTAAAGGGTGAGAAACATAAGTTATTACAGACACTTGCAGACAAACTTCAATGTGAAGTAGAAGACGTGCGTAAAAAATTAGCAAGCAATAAACAGTTCGCTAACATCTTAGAACAGTTAAATATTGTAGTGCCTATGAAGACTAGTCCGGCCACCGGCAAAGAAACTTTTGCTTTAGCTAAGGGCGACCAAGGGTTTCTAGCTTTGTGTGAACACCCGAATGCTTTTGTACAAGAGCTTTGCGCAGTAAGACTTGGTACTAAATCTACTATTGAAGAGACTCGCATCGAACGGTTTGTTGGCATAGCTAAACGCAACAAAGGATTACTTCCTATACCGCTTAAGTATTATGGTGCACATACAGGACGATGGGCAGGCTCAGACAAAGTAAACTTTCAGAACTTACCATCACGCGATAAGAAACAAAAGGCATTGAAGAATGCAATCCTACCACCAGACAATCATGTGATTATGAATTGTGACTCTTCGCAGATCGAAGCTCGTATACTAGTCTGGTTTGCCGGACAACACGATGTCCTCGAACAGTTTAGAAAAGGTGAAGACGTGTATTCAGTGTTTGCTTCTAAGGTTTATAACAAGCCTGAAGTAGATAAGACTGAACGAGCCGTAGGTAAGACTTGTATCTTAGGATTAGGATATGGGACTGGCGCGAAGAAACTACGAGACGTGCTAAAGATTAATGCGGGTGTAGAGATGGCCGAGATGGCTACACAAAGATTGGTTAACTTATATCGAGAAGTCAACCATGAAGTAGTAAAACTGTGGAGAGAATGTGATCAAGCTCTTAAAGATATAGCGTCTTGGCCTCAAGAAAAGCCCGCCTATTATTTAGGCAAAGTGAAATGTGTATTAGTTACGCCGGAGGGACTACGACTGCCGAACGGATTATACATACGCTATCCTAACTTAGAGTTAAAGAAAGATGGATATACTTATGCATCAAGACGAGGCGAGGTTAGTATATGGGGTGGAGCAGTAGTAGAGAACGTGGTACAAGCATTAGCTCGGATAGTTATTGGTGAACAGATGGTTACCATTAACACTAAATATAGACCACTACTTACTGTGCATGACGCGGTGGTATGTGTAGCGCCAGAGAAACATGCGCACGAGGCGTTAGGGTTTATTATGCAGACTATGAATAAAGCACCGGAATGGGCAGAGGGATTGCCAGTAACGTGCGAAGGGAACTTTGGTAAAAATTATGGCGAATGCTAATCTTTACTTTGAAATACCTGAACCTTCTGTAACCGCAGATCTTATGTATATTCGAGCAGCGACTGCACCTCAGAGTGCATGGATAGACTACTACAACTTTAAAGCGTTAGAAGTAAAAGATGATTGGGCGATTGATCCTTGGTGGCGACAACTGTATGAAGCACATCCATTTAGAGCCGGCATTATTAAGTTAGAGGAGAATACTTATTACGATTGGCACGTTGATACCGATCGCGGGGTGGGACTAAACTTACTATTAAACAATTGGGATTACAGTCATTGTATGTTTAATCCTACATTGAGACGCGGTAAAACTTTAGAGCATGGCAATGTAACTGATAAATTTATTGAGATGAAGTATGATCCCCACACGTATTACTTATTTAATACTCAAATACCTCATACGGTGTATAATTTTAAGGGTACTCGGTATTTGTTAAGTGTAGATTTTGAAGAGGACAAAACTAAATTAACTTATAAACAACTACTTAAGGAGATGAAACATGAGCGATGGTGGGAAAGGTAGTAGACGGAGACCAACTGATGAACAGAAGTTTGATGAGAACTTTGATAAAATCTTTCGCGAAAAAATAGCGTGGGAAGATGAGATCCAAGAAGAGCGGGACAAGAAAAGACTACAGGAGAAATAGTGATAATCGAATATGCATTTGTATTAGTTATCAGCACTAACTCTATTAGAGATGAGTGGGAATATCAGGGTAACTTTGAGTCGTGTGACATCGCGCATTTGTGGATTATGTTACATCGACCGGATGTCGTAGCATCTAAATGTATGCTTACAGAATATATACAACTACCAGAAGATACTATATTAAGAGGGATAGATATGAAAAACGGAACGATTAAACATGGCGATTGATATTGATCACGATTTGTATGAAGGGCTATTAACCATGGATGACTTTGATGACTGCATTATAGGGGTAGTCAAAGGCATAGATAATGAAAATAAAGTTTGTTATAGCTACCATAAAGTAATAGTGAAGCTTATGGCTGAAGACGGAATGACTGAAGAAGATGCAATGGAGCATTTTTATTACAACATGATGGGCGCATACGTAGGAGAAACTACCCCATGTTTTTTATTTACTGAGGATGATTGATGGCAAGATTAAAACAAGTAGAAAGACCAAGAGAGCCCGTACATAAACGCACAAGCCAAGGCGGAAGGGTAGCTAAAACTTCTACAATGAATAAACATTTTAGAAGAGGCTTTAAAAAATACAGAGGTCAAGGAAGATAGTGGCAGATTTTACGTGGAGTTTTTCTTCGCTCAAAGAATACATTAACTGCCCTAAAAAGTATCAAGAAGTACGGATACTAAAAAATTATTCTTTTGTAGATACTCCTCAAACTATTTATGGTAAAGAAGTGCACGAGGCGTTAGAACTTTATGTACGCGATAATAAACCATTAGCTAAAAATTATTTACGATTTAAGAAAATGGTGGATACCTTGGTAGCTATACCAGGGGAGAAGTATCCGGAGTATAAAATGGCGCTGACTAAAAAGATGGAGCAGTGTGATTTTGAAGATGAGAATAGATGGGTGCGTGGCATAGCCGATTTAGTTATTGTGGATCAAGACAAAGCTTTTATTATTGATTACAAAACAGGGTCAAATAAATATCCTGATACTAAACAATTAAAACTTATGGCACTTATGGCGTTTGTTTGTTTTCCTGAAGTAAATAAAATAAAAGCAGGATTGTTATTCTGTATGAAAAATAGTTTTGTTCAAGAGTCGTATACTAGGGAAGGCATACACAAGGCTTGGAAATCATTTGAACAACCATTAGATCGATTAACTATGTCTTATGAAAAAGACGAATGGATACCCAATCCTACCCCGTTGTGTGGGTGGTGTCCAGTTGAAACGTGCGAGCACCACAAGCCACGAAAGTAACATGTATACAAGAGCTTGCAAGGTATGTAAGAAAAAGTTTGAAACGCCTCATCCTAAATATCTTTGCTGCTCAAAAAAATGCACCATGATTAACAAAGTTAATCGAAGATATGAAAGAGAGAATGGAGATTGGTCAGCATACTTTAAACACTTACTTTCTAAAAAAGAAAAGACTGATTTAACTCCACGTAAATTAATAAACATATTAAAAGAACAGAATTATAGATGCGCTTTGTCTGGCGTACCTTTGACATGCAGTAGAACACGAGGTAGCGTATCTATGACTAATGCAAGTATCGATCGAATTTTTGCCGGAGGAGTGTATAATAGACGTAATGTACAACTCGTATGCCGCGCGATTAATTCTTTTCGAAGCGACACAACGGTAGATGAATTTATTAATTGGAGTAAAAAGGTAGCTAATCATGCCATACGTAAACAAAAAAAGGCCTTACAAAAAAGAGTACAGTCAACAAAAAAATAGAGGCGAACATAGTAATCGCATGGAGCGCCAACGTGCTAGGCGTAAAATGGATGCTACTTCAAGAGACGCAAACGGTAATGGTGTGGCTGATAAACGCGAGGGTAAAGATATAGCGCATAAAAAACCTTTATCTAAAGGCGGTAAAAATAAACACGGTGTGACTATTCAGTCAAAATCTAAAAACCGTTCTTTCAAAAGAAACTCAGATAGCTCAATAAAAGATCGACAATATTTAGCAGGTAAGTAAAATAAAGCTTGACTAGTATTTAAATATAGTTCATACTCTTAATTCAATGAGAGGACATTATGGAAATATTAGAAAACGTAGCTGTTAAATTAACAGTGCCAAACACTGTGGTTCCTGTTATACAGGAGCATTTGAAGAAGTTTAAAGTTTTAGAAACTCGTGAGACATTGTCTGACGTTGTAGTGAAGTGGGGTCTCGATGAGATGACGCTGCTCACTGATTTATTAAACTTTAAAAAATCACCCCCTTCACCTATTACTCGTGACTATAAATGGTCAGGAAGATTTCAACCTTTCGATCATCAAAAAGTTACTTCAGAATTTTTTAGTATAAACCGTAGAGCGTTTTGTTTTAATGAAGCAGGCACCGGTAAAACTTCTAGCGTGTTATGGGCTGCTGATTATTTAATGAATGAAAGCAAGATCAAAAGAGTATTAGTGATTTGCCCTTTATCAATTATGACTTCTGCTTGGAAGAATGACATATACAATACATGCATTCATCGTGTGCCAGGCGTAGCTTACGGCTCTGCTGAAGAACGTCGTGCGATTATCAATAACACTCAATACGAATTTGTAATTATTAATTATGATGGTGTAAATATTGTTAGAGATGACATAGCTAATGCTAACTTTGATTTAATTGTAGTAGATGAGGCTAATGCTTATAAATCAGTTACTACTAAGCGATGGAAAACCCTAGCTAAAATACTTAAACCTGAAACTAGACTGTGGATGATGACAGGTACTCCTGCATCTCAATCTCCGGAAGACGCATTTGGTTTGGCCCGATTAGTTTGTCCAAGTCGTGTACCTAAATTTAAAACAGCGTGGCGTGACAAAGTAATGAATCAGATCACAAGGTTTAAATGGTTGCCCAAAAAGACTAGCCAAGACACTGTGTTTAATGCATTACAACCAGCAATACGTTTTGCTAAAAATGACTGTCTTGATTTACCTGATGTGACTTATCAAACACGCGAGATACCACTCACACCTCAAGTAGAGAAATACTATAAGAAGCTTAAGAAAGAAATGATTATTGAAGCAGCGGGAGAAGAGATAACATCGGTAAACGCCGCGGCCGCTATGACAAAACTTTTACAGATTTCAGGCGGCGCAGTATACACTGACGAACAAAAAGTTGTGCAGTTTGATATTAAACCTAGGCTTAAAGAACTTGTTGATACTATAGAACAAACGGCTCACAAAGTTCTTGTTTTTGTACCTTATAGACACACTATAGATATAGTAGCCGAGCATCTTGAGAAGAGCGGGATTACTACACAAATAATTCACGGAGGTGTATCAGCGCACAATCGCACACAGATTATTAAAGAGTTTCAAAATGGAACAGACCCACGAGTTTTGGTTCTGCAACCTCAAACCGTAGCGCATGGCATCACGCTTACCCGTGCAGACACCGTAGTATTTTGGTCGCCTGTAATGAGTGTTGAAGTCTACATACAATGTATTGCGCGGATTGATCGAGTAGGGCAGAAAAACAAAATGACGGTTGTACATTTACAAGGGTCTCCAATTGAAAGAAGAATGTATGCAATGCTACAGGGTAAAGTAGATAGGCATATGAATTTAGTTGATTTATATAGAGAGGAGATAGGACTATGAGTGAAGTAAAAGTAGATTCCTTAGTGAAAGCTTATTTGGCTATAAGATTAGAGCGAGATAAGTTAGCTAAGAAATATCAGCAAGAGGATAGTGAATTCAAAGATCAGTTGAATAGATTGGAGAGTGCCATGCTAGAGACTTGCGATGACATTGGTGCAGAAACACTACGCACCGAAAGCGGTACAATTATTAAAACCCTTAAAGAAAACTTTGTATGTGGGGATTGGGATAACTTTAAAACGTTTGTACTAGAAAACCAAGCGTTAGAGTTATTACAACAACGCATCAGTCAAGCAAACTTTAAAGAGTTTTTAAGTACACGAGAGGAGGAGGGTCTCCCTCCTGGTATCAGTACGATGAGAGAGTTTAAAATAACTGTACGTAAACCAACTGCTAAATAAGGAGAAAGACTATGGCTCAACAGCCTGTAACATTTACAACACCTCAAGGTGTTGCGCAATACCCTTGGTTATCTAAACCGGATACTAAATTTTCGGAAGAGGGTGACTACAAAGTAAATCTTATTTTATCTAAGCAAGATGCTATACCTATCTTAAAACAGATAAATGAGGTCTACGCCGAGAACTATGAAAAAGAACTAAAGAAAGCGAAAGGTGCTCAGATCAAGAAAGCCCCTCCACCATATCTAGAGGAGCTGAATGAAGCGGGCGAACCTACAGGAAATATTATTCTTAAGTTTAAATCAAAAGCTGCGTATAAGCCTGCTATCTTTGATGCTAAAGGTATACCTATGATAGATAGTAATATCTGGGGAGGATCTGAAATTAAAATAAATGGTTCGGCTGCTCCATATTTCACACCTTTAATTGGTGCTGGAGTATCTTTAAGACTACGAGCGGTTCAAGTTATTCAATACGTAGAGGGCGGCTCAGGTAGCGCCGATCGCTTTGGCTTTGAAGCAGTTGCTGGATATGAGCATGTTCAAAAAGAGACAGCGGCGGAAATTTTTGAAGAATCTTTAAGTATTTCTCAGAATAGTTCAGACGAAGCAATAAGTGGAACAGTGCCTGAAGTAAAAATAGATGAAAACGAACCGGTGGTGCG
>WLWG01002688.1_pt1 | contig 13167 bp, 3 predicted proteins | sample 6712871 | NCBI WGS metagenome assembly WLWG01 (sample SAMN12718693, study PRJNA515312) | sponge metagenome | isolation source: marine sponge | host: Mycale hentscheli | place: New Zealand: South Island, Marlborough, Capsize Point | collected 2003-05-01 | reverse complement strand
TATTGCTCAGGAGATGTGTTAGAGTATTTATATAGGCCATCAATAGATAATTGTCTATAAGCTTGAGGACTAAGTCCAGATTTTAAAGCTGAAGCTATTCTTTCTTTACTAATACCCTTAACTCTAATTCTTGTAATTGCATCTACCAGTTGACCTTTTTCATTAAATGCAACATCTCTTCCAGTTTCTTTTACTCCTAGAGCTTTTATTATATCAGTAGCATCTTTTGTAACATTTACAAAAGGAGAAACATTAGCATTATAATTAGCATCCTGACCACCTTGAAACCATTTGTTTACATCCTTCTGAAACGCTGCTTGGTTAGAAGGAGCCCACTTCCCTTCTGAGTTAAGTTTTTCTACAGTAGTTAAATCTTTTTTATATCTAGCAGTATTTGAAACAGCATTAATTACACCTGGATCCTTTGCTATTTGATTAGTCATTCCATTAACAGAATTAACTAAAGCAAAATTAGAAAAGTCTCCACCTGCTACAGATGATAACTGTCCACCTATTTGATTGAGTTTTGATTGTAAGAGTGCCTTATCTTCAGGTCTAACAACATCAAGACCAGCAATATTATCTATGCTCTCTTGTATTTTTTTTACCCCTTCATCATAGCGCTGCTGCTTATATACACCAACTTTCATCATTGCCTCTACAGGCTCTTGTTGTATATAAGGGTTGAACGTAGGGATTATATCTTTATACGATGCCATAATTTAACAAATGTAATGTGATTAATTTTATTATCCAAGAATGGCTAACAGGTTTTGGTAATGTTTTATAATCAATTTAATTATAAACCTCTTAGCTTTTTTAGGATATTACTATTTTTATGATTCTTTTTAACTGTCTTTCCCTTCTTAGCAAATTCTCCTTCTTGTTCTATAGGAACATAGTCATAGATATCATTTGTATTGTTTGATCTCTTTAAATATCTATCCATCTTTTTATAATTAATATCAGGATTAAGTCCTTGCTCTTCCATTTTCTTTCTTTGCTCTTCTTGAAATTGTCTTTGTTGTTGAATAAGTCCTTGAACCCCTCCAATCATTCCTGGAATTTGTTGTAGAAGTGGATTAAATCCTGGTGTTGCAAGTCCTGGTATACCTGTTACAGTTCCACCTGGAAGGTTAAACATAGCAGATTGTTGAACTCTAGCTCTATATTGATCATCAAAAGCATAAGTTGGATAAAGATTTGCAAACGTTTGTTTTAATCTACCCTCTAGTTGTTTTTGTTGATACTTACTAGAAATAGAATTAAGAGCAGCAATTGTAGTAGCTTTTGTTTTAGCTACAGCTTCTGCTTGTCTATCCTGTTGTTGATCATATATACCTAAGTTAGTTAAACGTGATCTATTAAGCGTATCTAAATTTTCTGAATATACTTGATTTTTAAATGCTTGATTTTGTCTAAACTCTTCAGCATTAATTTGATTTAACGCTTGGTATGTAGGAGCCTGTGCAAGAGCAAGAGCAGCAGGATTACCTTGTAATGTTGCATTTCTTTGTAACACTCTACTTTGCCCAATTACATCATTTTTCATGTCCTGTAAAGAGATATCATAAGGAACTCTCAGGTTAGGTTGATATGTTTGAGCATATACAGGATCTAATGTATTAGAAGATAATGCAGCATACTCTCCAAGTAGTTGATTAGAATTAAGTGGTTCAGTATCTACTTCTGGAGGAAAAAATGGAAAAGGAATTCGAGCTCCAGGAACTGTTGTAGTTTCTGTAACGGTAGGTTCTATTTCAACAGCCTCTACTACAGGATCTTCACCTTCCACTGCTGGAGTGAATCTAGCACTGGTTGTTTGTTCTCCAAAGTCACCATCTACTTGTATTCTTTTGTCACTACCAGCTTCTTTAGCTTTCCTGTTAAACTCTCTTTGATATCGCTCTACATCAGCTTTATTTTTAGGATCAAAGTTTTCCCAATCAAACCAAGGATTATCTTTTTTAGCTTCTTCATACTGTTCTTTTGTAACGTTACCAAAGAGTCCAGTATCTTCATTTCTACTTTGATCTTCAGGAACTTTGTCTAGAGCTTTAATAGACACTTCAACAGCTTCCACCCCATCTTTGGTTTGTTTTGTAAAACGCTGTGGGTCATCTGGATCTTGTTCATATCCTTCTTGTATTAGCTCTTCTGGAGTTTTGTCAGTCTTTGGTGTGTTACCTTTACCACCTAGCTGTGTATTAAAATTACTATTAGTTGTAGTTTCTGTAACAGTAACACCCTCTTCACCTTTCTTGAACTTACGTGCATTCTTAGCAAAGTTAGCCATTGCAACAACACCCTCACTATAATCATCTTTGTTAGCCATCACCTTGTTAGCAGCTTCAGATACAGACATTCCACGTTCTTTAGCCCACGCTGTAAACTTACCTCTGTTCTCAGGTTTGATTTCAATACCAGATTTAGCCATGTTATTCATAGCTCTTTCTGGATCTTCAACAATTTTATTCTTACTAATAAACTCATTGCCCTTTATTTCAAGTTCATCAAACGTTTCATTTAATGCACTCTGTAGATCAGCTAAGATATTTTTCTTCTCAGCAATATTTTTTAATTTCATATCAGATCCTTTAAGTATAGCGTCAGCTGTAGATCTTTCTAATTGACCAAATACAGTGGTATCTGATTCCATTCCAAGATTAGCAGCCTTCTCCATTTTCTTATTAATCTTAGCTTCGTCCTTGTTAAGAACATCACTAACGTAGTTTTTAAACTTCTTACCTTTAGCTCTATCATCACTAATCTCTGCTACATACTCTTCTGGTATTTTAAGATCACCGTATACAATTAAGTTTTCATCACCTCCACCATCTTTTAATTGTTGTGCTGGTTCATTCTCAACTTCTACCACTGTTTCATTATTAGCAACAGAGTCTTTTCCATAAGCAACACCTATACCTGTTTGTCCTGTTTTAGGATCACGATAATTATGTGAGTTCCCTTTGAACTCAATGCTCTCACCACCAGCATATGGATTATAAGATACTGTTTCAACCTTTCCACCCCATGTAGTTTTAACATCCCCACCCATAGCCATCGTGTCTAACATAGATGGGTTACCAGGTACACTTCCACCCTGTTCCATATGAGATGCATATCCAGCTTGTATTGATGGAGCTATTGCTGTATAAGAAAGTTCTTTTTGAGCTCTCTCAGCTCTTTCATTTTCTATTCTAGTTCGTCTATCATCTCTGTCTAATAAATCACCAATACCAGTTCCAATAAAACTACCTACAGCAGATCCTATAGGACCAAACGCAGAACCAATAGTTCCACCTATTGTACCACCAATATTAGATCCAGCATCAGTCCCTTCGTATAGTCCAATCATTTGACCGAACTTCTTACCACCACTACCAGCACCACCTCCTCCATAAGATATATTAGCTGCATCAAACCCACCTTGTGCTTTAGGTACTAAATAAGAATTACTTCCTAATACACCACCTTGTTTAAATGCTTTTTGTTGATTAACATTTATTATAGGAGTGTAACCTTGATCACTAATCATTCCACCATTTTCAAGAGCACGCATACTGTTTACGCTTTTTTTATTAAGCATTCTATTATGTTCTAATTTTTCTTGCATGGTTTCATAGTAAGGTTGAAAGTATGTAAATTCTCCTTTACCAAGAAGGTCATCTCCTTTTAAATTTAAGTTTCTAGGACCCCCTGCTCTAAAGTTATTTAGAAAATTACCACCACCTTTTGCATTATACACGCCTCCATGTTTAGCAAGTACATTTGTACCTACACCATAAATAGGAAAAAACTCTTCTCCTGTGTTCTGAACATCTTCAGGTCGTACATATTCACGTTCTATTTTTTCAGGTTCTGATTTAGCTGCATCAAGTGTGAGCTCAGTTAACATTCTGTTTTGTTTAGCTCTAGCTAATGTTTCTTTTTGTGCTTTGAGTTGATCTGATATAGACATTATATCACTCACTATAGGAATACCAAACTTCTGTACAGCATCAGAATTGAATATACTACCCACCTGATCTCCAAAACTTGCACCTTCTCCTTGTATACCAAAGAATTGACCAGTTGGTGAACTATAATTCTCACCTGCTGGTATATCAAATCCTTGTCCCCATGTAGGTTCTATAGAAGGTATATTATCACCACCTTGAGCTTTATGTGTATACCCCTTCTTATCCATTCTTTCATGATCAGCTGGTTTATTAGCTTTATATCCTTTACCAGTCTTAGGGTCATACATCATGTGTGGTTCAAACTTCTCAACCTTACCACCCTTTTTAAGCATCTTACCAATTCTTTCAGCTTGACTCTTGTGCATATTAGAAGCTTTATATAACTCACCTTCTATCTTTTTCAATTTATCTTTGCTAATTTTAGTACCATTCTTTCCACCAACAAGACTTGCAAGCATGCTTGGATCAAATCCACCACCACCTTCACCACCACCAAACATTGACATCATTTGAGGCAACATTGACATCATTCCACCACCATCACCATCACCATCACCACTAGATTGCTGTTGCTGTGCCGCTGAAAGTTGAGCTTCAGTTTTCATATCTTCCATTGTCTCATCGTAACTCTTTTTACCCATTTGCTTTGCCACTGTATCAAACAAGAAAGCCTCATCTATACGAGTAGGTGGGCGATTACCTTTAGGTGTTTCTATGTTTGAAATCATAGCTCCTATATTAGCTTTCTTAACCATAAGTTTCTTTACAGCTTTTCCATGCTTTTTCATAAAGGCATCCTCAGAAGGAAACTTCTTGTAAAACTCTGCTTCAGACTTAACGCCTGCTATTTTTAAAAATTCAGCTTTCATATTATTAGTATTTGTCTAACCAGCCTCCTGGTTGTGGTGTGTTATAGTTCGTAAAGTTAGTTAATTGGTCCAGTTCTACCAAAGAATTACCGTTTTTTGCCATCATTGTTCTTGAGTTATCTTTCTGATTTACAGATGCTACCTTATTCATTAACTCAATAAAGTCTTCATCAGACTTAACATTTTTCATTAAGTCTTGAAAATGTTGGTTGTTCTTTATTGTTTTATTTTGTTTTGCTTTTTCTAAATCTTCTTTTGTAAAGTCTTGTGTACCTGCATCATACAATCCTTCTTGCTCCATCAGATATCTAAGCGGTTGCATCCTTCCTAAGTACTCTGTAGGTTTTGTATAGTAATATACATCTTTAGGTATATCTAAACTATTTTTTTTCATTTTAGAAAGCATTAAATCAGTTGTAGATTGTGGCATTCTATTACCACCATCATCAGCTGCATGACTCCACTCATGTAATGGTATAGTGTTATAACCACTTAAATAATTACCTGGTTCAAATAAAACATCAGATGTAATTGCAGAATATTCAGGTCTTAACATAATTGCACCTGGGTATTCATCAGCATTGTACACACCTTGTACTCCTCCTACACCTGTAGAAATATCACTAGATCTAGGTAAGAAACCTACACGTGTTTGCATTACATTCTCTAATCTAGATTTTACTTCTTGTCCTATTTGGCTATCAGTATAATCTGGAAACTCTTTTTTTAATCTCTCTTTATATTTAGGAGACCTCATGTAATTTTTAAACCATTTATATTGTTTTACTCCTTCTTTATTTACACCAGCACCCTCTTGTGCATATGCCATATTAGAAGGACCAGATGACTTACTGTTATCTGATATGGTATTAAACATTTCTAGTATTTGATCATCGGTATATAGTTCTTGTAACTGCTTGTACTGACCACTCTCTTGCATAACTTTAATCATGTCAGGAGTTACCTCTGAATCAAATATACTAGGTAAGTTTTTGTCTATGTTTCTTTTACTACTCCTACCAAAGTTCTTATCATTTTCATAAAAATATCTTGTAGCATTTATTCTTGATCTTGTTTCAGTTGGATTACCTAAATATTTTAAACGCTTGACCCTGTCTTTAATTACATCTTTACTGTTAGGGTTCATGTTTTCAGATTTTAATAACTTATTAAGTTCTTTTTCCTCTGATTTTGCACGCTTGATACCTTGCTTTGAATAATCTTTAATTAATTTTTGATCAGATAAAGGAATATTATATCCTTTAAAGTATTCACCTGAAGGGTTTACATCATCAGTATAATGAGACAACTCATGAGTTAATATACTATTATAACCATTCCCTATAGGAGCTTCTTTTAATAAAGATGGATTCATTCTTATGTTACTATTGAGATATTGTCCTAAATATCCTGGATCATCAAACATACTTATAGTTACATCATCAAAGTTACTTCTTACACTCTTAACTTTATTTTTAAATTTATCTGAGCTAGAACTAGCATTTAACATTTTATTATGCATAGCTGAGCTTGCCCAGTCTTTCATAAAGTTTATTTGTGGTGTTGAATCTGGAACTGCATTAAGTCCATCTTGGGCCATAGGATACTCTGTTACAGAGTTACCATCAAACTTGTAATCTTTTCCTGGTTGCATCATCTTCTTGTCACCAGTGTTAGATACTCCAAGTACAGGGTAGTCAACACCCTTCATTGTTATATTGTTGGAGTTTATTTTAGTTACCTTTCCTGGATGTGCCCATTGTCCTCTGTCATCTTCTATCACACCACCGTTCTCATACTTAGATAACCATCCACCGTTTTTCATTTTAGGTTTCCAAGAACCTTCTCCAAACTTAATAGCAGACTCCATGTCATCACCAAACTCTATAAGTTCACCTCTTCTTTTAGCTTCTTTAAAAGCAGGCATCCAATTCTTTTCATTTTTATTTATTAGTAATTCAAAAGTATTATCCCAACTATCATCATCATTTTGAAATAGTGTAGGAAACCCATACCACTTTCCATCAACTATTTCTGCTTTCATTATATGTGTAGACTCACCATTTACATTACCTTCTTCATCATAATTTAACCTAACACCTTTTCTTTTTGGAAGTGGATATTTATTTTCAATACCATATTGAGCTTTAGGTGTTTTACCACCATTCTTATTTTGTGTTGCAGCACCAAGTCCTACAGCTGCAGGAACAAATGCTGGAAGTTTATTAAATATCTTTCTAAAGTTTTCTTTATCACCTAATAATCTAAAGAAGTCTTCATCAACAGGAGTTTCTCCTTTTAACCCTTTAGTCATTATTGCTTCAATTTTTGAAGGACTAACTTCTTGACCAGGTTTTAAATTAAAAGCTTTTCTAAGCTCATGTACTCTAGCATGTATCTCCTGAGGTCTTGCTAAATATTCTAATCTATCAATTAACTCTTCTCTCTTTTTTTGATCTTTTGTTGTGTTTATTTTATTAAGCCACCAATCTTGATCTTTACCTAATGCACTATTTAATATGTCTTTAGCTTCATCTGTATACCCTGATTTACCTGCTGTAATTGCATGTAGGTCTTCATGTGTAATTACTGAACCAACATCCTTTGCTTTTTCTTTTATACGTTTTACGTGAACTGATGCTTGATTTGTACGACCTTTATATAATCCTAAGGTTCTAAGGTTTTCATCATAATGAATACCCATATCTTGATGGTTTAAATTATTCTCATCAAACACCTCTGTAAATCTTCCTTTCTGTTGTACTGTTTCAAGATTTCTTTTTGCCAATCCAGCATTTAAATCTTTTAGATTTTCTCTAATCCTATTCTGTAATTTAGCTGGTAAGTTAGGAGTTTTATCAAGCATTGTATTATACATATTAATATCTTGAAGAATCTCAACTTCACTCATATTAGCTCTAACTGTACTAGGCTGATTAAGCATTTGTTCTGTTTTCTTAATAACATCAGGATGATTAAACCAGTTTTTATTAAATTTTTCACTAGCTCTAATTTGTGATGAAGTTGTATTGACTATCCCTAATTCATCATTCAAATTTGCAAGACCTTGTCTAATTCCAGGATCTATTGAAGCATCAATAGCATTAGATACAGCTGGAGTAGGAGTTTTTGTAAATAAGTTTTTACCTTTATTGTATAAATTTTTAATATTTTTACCTCCTGTAAATATTTCACTAAATGGTACTAGATCTATTGCTGTTAAACCAAGATCTAATCCTGTATCAAAACTAGGATTTTCTTTGAATTTATCATATGCTCCAGGAGTAGCATAAGCAGCATAAGCAGCACTACCTCCATCAACTACATTACCTATACTTACAGGGCCTCCAAGAGGTTTATAACTTAGTGCTCTTTGAATTGGATTAATAGCATATCTACTTACATATGGTGCAGCACCTCTACCTAATGTTGATAGAGCTGGACCAGCTGCCATACCTCCAGCAAGACCTAACATTCCGTACATTAAAGGATTAACGACATCATAAGTATCTTCAGCAAGTCCTTTTTTTGTATAAGCAGCTCTTCTTATACCTCTACCAATCGGACCATCATCATCAAAGTATTTTCTTTGCTCTGCACTTAAATCATTATAGTAAGGATATTTCTCATAGTCTATCCCTGAGTACATTACTACTTCATCTAGTTGATTAGGAACATCTGCAAATGTACCTTCCTCATATGCTTTTTTATATTCAGGTGTACCATACATTACTGTTCCATCCTGAGCTTTCTTAGGTTCTTCAGGAGATGTTCCAGACGTACGTGCATACATCATTCCTGTTTGAGCTTTAGGCACTGAACCCCCATCATCAAACTTATCTAACCATCCACCCTCTTTAAATGCTTTTATTTCTCCTGTTCCTGATTTGAATGATTCTGGTATATCAAACTCATACCATGTATTACCTTTATTATCAGTTACAGTTATAACATCTTGACCATATAGTTTTTTAATAGTTTTAGGTTGATTTTTATATTTTTTAAGAACGCCCATGTTCTTCTGCATGTCATTAAAATCCTGCACTTTAGCAGCGGTTTCCATAGTCGGTATTCTTATTTTATTGTTACCGTTTGCACCTGCATAGTTTACAATCTCTTGCAAATATCTTTCTTCATGATTCTTAGCTAATAATTGTTTTTGACTATAGTTATCTATATCTGCTTGCTGCATTTTATTCCAATTCTTTTGACCATCCAGAGCTTCCTTGTATGCATTATTAGTAAGTACCATACCATCTGGGTATGTCCAAGTTCTAGAATCAGGATCTTGTACAGCACGAGCATGAAGTTTTTTTTGAGCTTCAGCATGTTTCTTATTAGATGATAAAGACCTTTCTAACTGCTCTTTAGTTTGCTTTGTGTTATACTGACCTTGAAACGCATCAGATTGTATTTGTGTTATAGTTAGCGTGTTTGGATCATCAGCATCTTTTAAAAAATGTACATGACCTAATGTGTCATCAGGATTATCATGCATGCTTGAACCTGTACCAAATTGATCCCTATTACTAATAGTTAAAGCTTCATGTTCTACTTTCCAAGGATCATAACCAATATTTTCTAAACCATAATCAGAGTTACCGCTTGGATTTATTTTAACCTCTAAAGGAATAAGACTTTTTTGAGTTGCTGCTCTAAACTCATTATAGTCCATCTTCTTAGGAATGTTATCTCCCAATTGTTGTCTTATAAGAGCTACTTTTGCAGGGCCTCCTGATTCTTTGTTTATAATAGCTAAAGCTTGTTCTGTATTTATAAATCCAGTCTTAGGTTGTATTATCTTAGAAATAGCACCGTTGTTCATTGTTGATTTTAAATGCAATCCTGGTAATGGTTTTACTGTCCATGCATTATCAACAACGTTACTAGTTTTTCTAACTGTGTTTGCAACATCAGCAACATTATCAGTTCCTTTGAAGAACTTATATAATTTATTTGCTAATCCAAGTTGTGCCTTAGGTACACCAGCACCATTAATTGCTTTCAAAGGCGTAGCCCCACTAGCAATAGCTCCAAAGTATTTCTTTTGCTTTGCTGTGAGAGGTTTACCTTTTACATAACCATCTTCTAGTATTTTTTTAGCTTTTGCTGCTGATAAACCTTTTGCCATTACTTATATGATATTTGTGACGGTGCTACAATAAACTGACTTACTATATGTGTTGTTGACGTATTGTCAAGTATGTGTCTTACCTTTAGATTCTTAGCTCTTAATGTAGCTTTTCTAAATGATCTAGATCCATAATCCATATTAGATTGATTAACTTCTTTATCTAAAGACAAGGATTTACATGAAGTTATAAATAGAGGTAACTCATCATTTTTCTGAAGAGCCCAAAATGTATTATACTGATAAAAACTATCTGTCTTTGAATAAGTAATAGTTTTACTGTCAGCATTTAGAATAGGATACTGCATGTAAGACGATAAGTTATTCTCAGGCTTTGGTACTAAATTTAATATCCCTGTTGATTGTTGACCATTATAAAGAACAGCTTTATTAAACCATTGATCATCAACTTGTATTTTTCTATTTGTATCAAACGATCCAGATGTTTCTGGTAAATAGTTATACACTTTACTATAGTCTTTTACATTCTGAAGTATTTCATCATGATATGTATAAGAAAATGGATACTCTATAATATATGGTTCAATGTTTCCATAATAATAATTATATATAGAAACATCTTTTAAATGTGTCCACAAGCATCCTGTTATTGATTTTGAGTAACTTGAATCAACCCACTCTTCATTACTTATATCTTTTAATTCTACAAACTTTTCAAAACCACAGTCACCTTTTGAAGAAATTGTTATACTAACACTACCATCAGGTACATTTAAAGCAATACCAGACACTAACTCATCTAGAGATACATCCTCTATTAATATATTTCTACTTTCGTCTAATATATCAAAAGGACCTGCCTTGGGTGCAGATGCTAGTATTTTTATATTTATTGCTTTATTGTTTGCCATTTCTTTATTTTATTATGTACATGGTCCTATTAGAGTTGCTCCTGGTATTGCTACACTTGCACACACATTTAACGTTTGTCCAGATCCTACAGATATTAATTCTTGTTGACCAAAGCAATTAGTATAATAGATTGCTGTTGGTCCAGTCACTTCATACTCATTACAAGTTGCTGATATTGTAGTGGTAGTGGTAGTAGTAGGTGCACCAGTAGTAGTGGTAGTTGTTGTATTTGCACTTAGTGATTTACATACACATGACATTATTGATGAACCTGATGTTATAGTTTCTGAAAGAGTAGTTCCTCCATCTATAAGAGTGTAAGGAGCAACAGGTGAAAGAATATATGTTTCTAACAATGTTGTAAATAATACAATATTACCTTCATATTCAGAAAGAACTTTTCCTTCTACAGAACCTATATTAACTTCAGTATTTAAAACTCCAGTGGAATATTCATATTCTGAAATATAATAAATAGATGATAAAGTATCTTTATTTACAACTAATACTCTATCATTAGTAGTGTACAACATGTTACTTATTGCTTCTCTATTATTCTGTAATGTAAACTTTGTTGTACCTGTAGCAGCTAAAGTTGTTATATCTAATTCTATTCCATTTGCTGGAGAACTATCATCAATAGCAATTAATGTTGTGTCATCTATAGCTACAATAGAATCTACTGTTCCAAAACCTATTGGTAAAGTTATTGTTCTTTTAGGACCAGTCGCAAGCTCATTTCCAGTTGCCACAAATGGATCTAGTTGATCAATGTCCCACTCTTTAATATCTGAGGACACTGACCAAAATTTAGTTGACGTTAGAGCTATATCCGAAGGACTTGTATATCCAGGAATTGTTAAGTTTATTAAACTTCGTGCGTTTCTATTAACTGCACCAATTTTATTAGTTCCTATGTCAAATAATATAGTACCACACTCTTTTATAAAAGGAACTGCAGTAGTGGTTGTTGTTGTTGTCTGTACACAACTACAATCGTACATATCAGATATTATTCCATTGTATATTTGAAACACGCTATTGTTACTTCCATAAGTTTCGTTTGTCCAATACCATCCATCAGGAGCAGGGGTGCAATCACCATCATTTCCTAAGAATGCTTGTTGAGCTACTTCTAAACTATAATTTACTTGTATGGTAGAATAAATAGGAAGTGTGGAACTTGTAGGATCTTGAACATTACTTGTAAGTGTAACAAAACCTGCTGCATCACAAGCATCTTTTGCATTTCCAGAACTTATAACTGGAGACTGTCCAACTATTTGATAACCTTCAAATATTACTTCTTCAACTACTGTTGAAGGTCTTGCACATTTTGTTGTAGTAGTAGTAGGAGGAACAGTTATAACTCCAGTACCTCCACTCATTATACAATCTGTTGGAATAAAATCACCATTGTCTATATTACAATCTATTGTTGTGCTACTAGTAGTTGTAGTTGTAAACAATGGATCACTTGTAGTACTAGTTGTAGTTGTTATAATTACAGGCTTTTTAATTGGTCCTGCTATTATCTCTAGATTAGGTGATTGGTCTGTTACACAACATCCATTTATACCTGAGTAATAAAAGTTATTTTCTCCTATATAAAAGTTAGGTAGATATGAATGAAACGATATCCAACTTTTACTGTTAAAATCAAAAGACATTGTCCAAGATTTATTACAAAAATATTCAGGGTCATTAAGATTAACAACTTGTATAGGTGGTGTATCAGGTTCATCTATACGAATAATAGTTGTACTACTTGTTGTAGTGGTAGTTTTTTCTCCGTTCACTGTAGGCACATCTCCAGAATCTACAGGGTTGTCTGAAGGAACTGGTGGAAGTGATTTACTAAAACTAGAACTAGTAATAGGTATATAATAATCTCCACTATCTTCATCATATTCAATTTCAGAACTAAGTGGGATGTAATCTAACTTTGTTATTATTACTCTCTCAAATTTACTATCATATACACCATGTATTCCAATACCATTAAAGTGATTATCTGTATTTACATTAGGGAAATATTCTAATATTTCAAAAGGTAAATGATCTGTCATAAATCTATTTACACCAGAACCATATCCAGTAAGATCTAATACTTTAGCACCTTGTATTAAAAATACTTGACCTCTTTTTGCATCTACAGTTATTTGACCTTGTGGTATCTTTAATAAAAATTTATTTTGTGCTCCCACATAACCAAGATCTGTTTCAGCAAAATCAATTGGTGGAGATGCATCAAATAATCTAGGGTTACCTATATATGCTGCTTGAGGATTACTAGTGTCAATAGTCAATAGATTATTGTATAGTAATGATT
>WLWG01002687.1_pt1 | contig 13167 bp, 13 predicted proteins | sample 6712871 | NCBI WGS metagenome assembly WLWG01 (sample SAMN12718693, study PRJNA515312) | sponge metagenome | isolation source: marine sponge | host: Mycale hentscheli | place: New Zealand: South Island, Marlborough, Capsize Point | collected 2003-05-01 | reverse complement strand
GGTTTCGTTGAAACGAGAGAGCCCACGCTGAAACGTTCTAAGATCTACACGATAAGAAGATGCGATATCGGCCTGGGAACCTTTGCCCATTTTGTAGGCATCTATCGCACGCCGCCGGATTTCTGCTAGCGAGGCATTTCGATCGTTAAATGCTCTAAAAGTGTAGATGGATAAACCGATGGCGGGCCCCCAGCCCAAGAAGAGGGTTCCTATTAGACATAGTGTGTTCGGTATGGCCGATATAAGCTTACTATGGGTACTGTTTTGTTTAAATTCCTGCATCACCTCAAATAATAAGGGCAACTCTTTTAAGGTGCCTTTTGTAAGGATAATATTGGCGGTATTGACTGCGATGGTTGACGCGCCTTCTAAGGAAATAGAGACATCGGCTTCTTTAAGCGCAACAGAATCGTTGATTCCATCTCCAACAAAACAAATCGATTTACCCTCTCTTTTAAGCTTTTTGATTAAACACGCCTTATCCTGAGGGAGCACCTCCGCGAAATAATGGTCAATATTGAGTGTTTCCGCCATCTTGCGCGTGGGTTCTTTATGGTCTCCCGAAATAATATATAAATTGTAATTTTTGCTTAATTTTTTGATCACATCGGGCGCCTCAGGTCTTATCGTTGGATGCAGCTCTATGGCTCCGAGCTGATTGCCTATGGCCGCAATAACAAGCGAATACCCTTGATGATGAGATATCTCCTGAATAGTTTTTAATTCCCTTGGAATGCGAATCCCCTCTCCTGCAATAAAACTCATGCTTCTTACTAATACCTTTTTCCCGTCAAACATTGCTTTTATGCCTAAGCCTAATTCGTAGTGCGAATCATCAATGACAGGAAGAATTAACTGGCGGTTATAAGCTTCTTCTAAAATAGCTTGTGCAATGGGATGACTTTGTCTTTGTTCCGCTGCTGCTGCATAAGACAGAATCGTATCTTTAGAACATTGGCCCAATGAATAAACATTGCCTACAGAAGGAGTATTCAGTGTGAGTGTTCCGGTTTTATCAAATACAATGGTATCGATTTCTGTAAGGAGTTTCAGTGCCCGTCCATCCTTAACAAAAATATGATGGCCCGATAATATTTTTAGAAAGTTCAGTAGTGTAACAGGGCTAGTGATCCGAAGGCCTGTTGTTGGCCCTGCCACAAGGATGTTTATTCCCTGGGGCACTCTTCCGGATAGTAGAAAGGGCGCTGAAAGCAAGAGCATCGGCAGTGCCCATTGATCATTTATTTTATCGGCATTAAGCTCGGTTTGTTCAACATGGCTTTTCATGTCCGTCAAAACGTTATTAATTTGAGCTGCTACGGTGTTTTGTCCTGATTCATCCGTTCGAATATATATTTTACCGGACAGGATAATGGTGAAGGCAAATACTGAATCGCCTACTCCTTTTTCAACAGGTTGCGCTTCTCCTGTTAAAATGTGCTGGTCAATACTGCATGCCCTTTCTACAATGACACCATCTATAGGGATGATTTCTTCAGAGGCCACTACTACAATATCTCCCGGTTGTAGCCCTTCCATTGAAACACTCACTTCTTGCCCACTTTTTTTCACCCAAACCGACTTAGGCTGTTCCGCTAAAATATTGATAATGTTTTTTCCGGTATCACTCTTTGCCTTTAATAGAACCTGGATCCGTCAGTTAAACGCGGATTTCTGCACGAACCATTTGGGCCAAAAGGAATTACAAAAAAGCCTCGACGCACCCAGCGGGTGCGCCTGCGTTTTTTTGCAACCTTTTGCCTCCAAAGCATTCGCACAGAAATCCCACGTTTAACTGACGGATCCTTTTCTCCTGTAAAATAAACGAGCAAGCCCAGATCCAGAAGAAGAGCCCTTCTGGTCGCCATCATCAGGATCACAAAAAAAGCAGCTGGAACGTATATACCTATTTTTTCTTCCTAAAAAGAGAAATATAACTACGCTTAAAAACATAAATACTGCAGTAGCCTACACCGAGGAATGTAAACAATGCTAAGGGAGGATAGAAAAGAGATATTCCGGAACACGCCAATGAAGAGCCAGCAATAACAAGATTCTTTTCTATGCTTTTTTTTGATCATCATAGCTAATCTCTATGTCTGGAGATTTACTGGCTGATAGGCCATCATTCTTTGCACGATCATGTTCATCCAGTTCTTTTGGGGGTGGACTCTTCGATCGTCTAGACTTTGCGTACCGTGCGATTCCTCCCAGTATAACTAATTCTGTCAACATTTTAAAAAATACTTTTTTTAATATTTTTAAGTCGGGTTAAGGTGCCTGTAAAACCTTGCGTTTATAAGCTTAATGGTTATCAAGACTACTTATAATTATACTGATGTAAAGGGTAATTTGGGTGGATGCATGAGGCTACCAATTCCGCTCCGCCACATCAAATATATTTAACATGCATTAGTATTTTTCGTTCCGCCCCCCGTACATCTTTTTATCTACCACATTCAAGTCTATTGTGATACGTTGGTTGATAGTTGGCCTGTTTCTTAGGTTGCGCACCCTTGAAAATTAATATTTAGCATTAAGGAATAAAAAAAATGGACTATCCAAAATACATCTGGAGAAACAAGAAGCTTATCGATTGGGAGCAAGCTACCGTACATGTATTTTCTCATGCTGTGAATTATAGTTCCGGTATACGAGGGGTCAGGAAAGAGCCAGATTATTTTTAGATTGAAAGATCATTATCAACGCCTTATAAATTCCGCCCGAATTTATAACTTTTCAAATCCATACACGGTCGAAGAACTTATTGAAGCTACGATTGAGGTGGTCAAAAGAAATGAGCTCAACGCATGTTATATACGCCCCTTATTGTATGACCCAGGAGTAGCTTTTCAATTCGGGAATGAGATGGACTGCATCATTGCTGCGGTACCGACCAAACCGCTTGAAGATGCAACCAAGGGGATCTCGTGTAAGGTTAGTTCGTGGGCAAGAATAGATAGACGGAACATGCCTCTATTAGCAAAGTGTACAGGTAATTACGCAAATATATTCTTACCTGGATCCGTCAGTTAAACGTGGGATTTCTGTGCGAATGCTTTGGAGGCAAAAGGTTGCAAAAAAACGCAGGCGCACCCGCTGGGTGCGTCGAGGCTTTTTTGTAATTCCTTTTGGCCCAAATGGTTCGTGCAGAAAACCGCGTTTAACTGACGGATCCAGGTCTTAGCAAGACACGAGGCTAAAGACTGCGGCTAGACCATGCGATCCTGTTAAATAATAGCGGCCTGGTGGCTGAGGGAGCGGGTACAAATATCGTTCTGGTCAAAGGTCAAAAATTATATTCACCCCCTTTCCAAGATGGAGCACTAGAGGGCATAACGTGTGATAGCGTTAAAGAAATCGGAGAGGAGTTGGGATTTTCCTTTGCCTATCAGTCGATAACGCGTGAAGAGTTATACCTAGCGGATGAAGTATTTTTTACCGGAACAGCGGTTGGAATCATACACCGATTATCAAAATAGATGGAAGAGAGATAGGAGAAGGACGGCCGGGGCCTATAACCCAACAGATACAGCAAGCTTACTACAAGATCGTAAGAGGTCAAAAAAGCTCTTTTGAACACTGGTTAACTCGAACTATTTAGCTTCCCCTAAATCCAGGCCACATATCTCAATGCAAATGTTTTGGAGTCAAAACTAGGTGCATCCTTGTGCTGTGGGTGCTCCTCTCTTTTTGTAAGGGCTGTTTCGGACTTTGGATCGTAAGTTTTTAAATTACCTTTTGTCCTTTTTCTATCGTTTAATGGCCGCCTGTGCAGCAGCTAAACGAGCGATAGGAACACGATACGGAGAACAACTTACATAATTAAGACCCATTTTATAACAAAACTTTACACTCGAAGGGTCTCCACCATGCTCGCCACAGATACCACATTTGAGTCCAGGCTTTGTTTCACGTCCTTTTTTGACTCCCATTTCGATGAGTTGTCCTACACCATTGATGTCAACGGATTGGAATGGATCCCCAACAAGAATTTTTGTGTCTAGGTAATGAGGCAAAAATGTTCCGATATCATCTCGGCTATACCCGTAGGTTAACTGGGTCAAATCATTTGTCCCAAAACTAAAGAACTCTGCGGATTCAGCAATTTCATCAGCCGTGAGAGCAGCTCGTGGAATTTCGATCATAGTGCCAACCAGATATTTAATTTTCGATTTCTGTTCTTTAATAATACGGTCTGCAACGTTTCTGATAATCGATTGCAAATGATCGAATTCGGATTGGGTGCCTACTAATGGAACCATAATTTCAGGTAGCACTTTTATCTTCTTTTTCTTTTCAACATTACAGGTGGCTTCGATAATCGCTCGGGTCTGCATGACACATAGTTCGGGATAGGTAATGGATAATCGACACCCTCTATGCCCAAGCATGGGGTTAAATTCTTGAAGTTGCTGAACGCGCTCCGCCACTTTTTCGGCAGATATATTAAGCCGTTGTGCCATTTCTTTTTGTTCTTTAGAACCGTGCGGGACGAACTCATGAAGAGGGGGATCCAATAAACGGATCGTAACGGGCAACTCATTCATGGCGGTGAAGATACCCTCAAAATCTCTGCGCTGAAAGGGAAGAAGTTTGGTCAATGCTTTTTCTCGTCCTCTTTTTGTTTCCGTAAGAATAAATTCACGAATGGTCCAAATACGTTCGCCTTCAAAGAACATATGTTCTGTTCGACAGAGTCCAATTCCTTCTGCGCCAAAGGAGCGAGCGGCCTTTGCATCTTTGGGGGTATCCGCATTGGTTCGTACCTTCATTTTTCGGAATGTGTCAGACCAATCCGAAATCTGTTTGTACATCTTGTAAATAGGGTCTTTTCGGGCTGATTTCTTGCCGTCGACAACAGCCGTTACAACAGGGCTCGATTGAGTGGGAATCTGCCCTTTATAGACAATGCCCGAAGATCCGTTAAGACTGATCCAGTCGCCTTCTTTAAGGCTCATGGTTTTTGTTGAAACGGTTTTCTTTTTATAATCGATTCTTAGTTCAGCCACTCCGCAAATACAAGATTTCCCCCAACCCCGTGCAACAACCGCTGCATGAGAGGTCATCCCTCCAGTTGAGGTCAGGATGCCTTGTGCAGCCCACATGCCTCCTACATCTTCGGGGCTCGTCTCATGGCGAACTAAAATAACCTTTTCTTGAGGATCTTTGGCTACTTCTTTTTCGGCCACTTCGGCTGAAAAAACAATCTTTCCTACGGCGGCTCCCGGTCCGGCGGGCAATCCTGTAGAAAGAACTTTGGCCTCTTTTTCTGCGTTGGAATCAAAGATGGGGAAGAGTAACTGTTCGAGATCGTTTCCTGTAAGTGTCATCAGCGCTTCTTTAGCTGAAAAGACTTTGGGCAAGGGTTCTTGAGTAAAGGAATCTTTTCCCGTAGCCATTTCTACCGCCCATCGCACACCTGCTAATCCAGTTCGCTTAGCATTTCGGGTTTGAAGCATCCACAGTTTTCCTTGTTCGACGGTGAATTCAACATCTTGGGGATGTTTGTAGTGCCTCTCAAGTTTCCGCATAATTTTTTGAAGCTCGTCGTTGGCCTTTTTCCAAACAGGGTTGTTTTCGTGCGGCATGGCTTCTAGGTTTTTGGGTGTCCGAATACCGGCTACCACATCTTCGCCCTGTGCATTAATCAAATATTCACCCATGGGCTTCGCTTCACCGGTACCGCCATCACGTGTGAAGGCCACGCCGGTTCCTGAATCTTCCCCCATATTTCCGAAGACCATGGTACATACATTAACGGCTGTGCCCAGTAAACCGCTGACCTTGTTAATCTGGCGATACTTTTCAGCCCGTTCAGATCCCCAGGAAGCAAACACGGCTTGGATGGATAGGTCTAATTGCTGCATGGGGTCTTGAGGGAATGGTTTTTTGACTTTTTTGCGATACACTTTTTTGTAGATGTCGACGAGTTCTCTTAATTGTTCTGCGGTGAGATCGGTATCTTCTTGGGCTTTATATTTTTTCTTTAAGGCCTCGAGTTCTTTTTCAAAATCATGATGGTTGAGTCCTGTTGAGGGGCCCATAACCACATCTCCAAACATATCGATAAAACGTCGATAACAATCCCACCCTGTGCGTTCGTGTCCTGTTTGTTTGATAAAACCTTGTATAGATTTATCGGTAAGACCTAAATTTAAGACCGTATCCATCATCCCCGGCATGGAAATCGCGGCTCCTGAGCGTACAGAAACAAGAAGCGGATTGTTGGGATGGCCTAACTTTTTACCAATCAATTTTTCAAGTTTTTTGAGCTGTGCCTTTACTTGGTCCATCATCCCCGCAGGATATCTATTGTGATGCCTGGAATAATAAGCACAGGCTTCTGTTGAGATGGTGAACCCGGGGGGGACTGGTAGATCCGCATTTGCCATTTCTGCAAGGTTAGACCCTTTGCCACCTAGAACAGGTTTCATGGTGCTATCGCCTTCGGTATGCTTTTTGCCGAATCCGTAAAAATACACATACTGTTTCTTTGATTTGCTTGTTGTAGACCGTTTGCTTTGTTGTTTTGCTATCACGCTATCTCCCTTTATTTAAAATGAGCGGACATGCTACCAGACGCGGTTCCCGTGTCAAGCGTCAGGATGGTTAATGGTTTTGAATGTTTGGAGTTTATCAAACAAGTTTTTTCTAATCGCTTCCCTTAGTTGTGCGGCTAGCATTTTTCGATCCGTTGCCTGTATAGGTTTTGAACCAAAGGTTAGGGTCGCATAAAAGCGGGAAATTTCAAGTAACTTCATGTAATGAGAGAAAAAGTTCATCTCTCCCCACCAGCAAATAGATAGATGTGCAGGCGTTTCTTTCGGGGGCGTATGGTAAGCGATGCTGGCATAGTGTACAGGATAATTATTTTCAGCCGCATATTGTAGGAGTGAAGGTTTTAAGGGTAATACATCGCTTCCTGAGGAGCTTGTCCCTTCAGGAAAGAATAAAATACTATCTCCATCTTTTAAACATGTTGCGATCTTTTGGTTTACGAGCACGACTTCTTTACGGTTCGACCGATCAATAAAGAGGATCTGTACCGATTTGACAATAGGGCCTAAAAAAGGCCAGCTTTCTACCTCTTTTTTTGCCACAAACCGGCTTTGAACATGGGCCATTAAAACAACAATATCTATGTAACTTAAGTGATTGGATACAAGCAAAAAGGGTGGTGTTGGGGGGGGGCCTTGTACCTGTATTTTTATGCCGATGATTTTAGCGATGATGATGGCCCATGTCCGCGTGCAATGGTGTCGCCACCGGATCATTTTTTAGGAGTCTTTTTGAAAAAAAGTTTTTTGCTTACCCACAACAGATAGCAAAAAACTGTTGCTGAAAGATAAAGAACCAGTCGTACTATCGCTCTACAAACTCTCATTATCTATTTGAAAAGGACTTTGCGGGTTCGCGGGTCGACATTTTCTGCGTCAAATAGGACGAGATAATCGATCATTTTAAATAAACGGTCAATAGCAGGTTTGCTACATACTATGACACCGTAATTTAGATACAAACGCATCAGCGTAGGAATATGAACCTGCTCGGGATCATCGATGTCGACAGGATTTTCATAGCATTCAAAGCCGGGTTGAGGGGTGATCTGTAGCGTGGGGTGAACGTAGTTATGCGTTTGCAGATAATTCATGACCCGTATCCCTTCGGAGGGATCTTGACTGGTAAGGGATGAACACCCAAAGAAATATCTCTTTTGATTTTCCACCATATATTTAATGCATCCACGCCATAATAAATAGAGCACGCGACCGTTTCGATGATCTTTAGCTACACAGGCTCTTCCTAACTCAATAGATTGCTCCAACACATTGGGGTGGAATCCGGAAAGATCAAATTCAGTCGAAGAATAAAACCCCTGATACTGTTCGGCCATATCTTTTGTTTGCATACGATACGTGCCAATGATGTTTCCGCTATCTTTTGTTAAGATCATTAAATGATGGCATCCCGCATCATATTCATCTTCGTCCCGGCCTGTCTTATGTGATGCATCGAGTCCTTCATCGAGTTCGAGATTAAACACTTCATACCGAAGTTTTAAAATTTGATCAAGTTCTTCAGGACGGGTTGCAAAACGGGCCAGATAATTCCCTGTAGCCAGCTGAAATCCAGGTAATGTTGTTTGGCACGGTGGATACGGTTTATGACTTGTTGTTGTTCCGATCATCTGTCTTTTTACACTTCTACAAGTTTCTAACCGATTCTTTTGTATGTCGCGGGGTCCGATTTGAGAATTAGTAAACTCCCCGATCTTTCCACTTCACCTGTAATCTCTAGTGGTTCAGCAACTTTGTCTAGTACTTCTTTGTTTACGGTGCTTCCATCTGTATGGACAAGCATAAAATAAATGGCTGTGCCTGTTTGGTCTCGTACTAAAAAAACAGGAGGAATGCCACCACTAATACATCGGATCGCACAAGATCGATGAGGTTTTAGATTGCCGGGTTTCATGACACCTAAATAGCATTTGCTGTCTACAATTTCACCACGAAGAGTAAATCGACCCAGAATTTCTTTGTCTGAAATCTTATCCAAGAGTGTAGGTTTACCCATTATTTCTATTGAGTCAGGTACTATCTCAATCATCGTTTGGTCATGATGATGGATCAGGGTCCCTTTAAGGTGTACACGTTTTTCGTTTAATCCTGTAACCAGGTCTTGTGCCCCCCATTTCCCTTGATTTGCGAGATAGACTCTTGAAAAAGCAGGGAGTTGAGCACTTGAGTTGGGTTGGGTTAATAGAAGGGTGGGGTAGGGAGACTCATGAATAATACCTTCAAAAGAACGGTGTGTGCCAAACTCGAAGAAACTCGATGAAAAAGGATGTTGTGCGGCTACAATCAAAAAAGAAATGAGGATAGCCACTATCGTCATTGCAAGAATACGGGTTCGAAGAAACGTGGCTAAAGTCCTGTCCATTTTCTTTTGATACCCAATATAAAACGTGTTTTTCATGGTGTATGGATCTGAGCTGCGTCAACCTTTGTTCCTGCGGGATTAGGTGTAGAACTCACATAGATTCGTCCACCTACAATTTTTACATGAAACGTGGGCACTTTTTCCGTAAATGGGGGAGGGGAAGCGCCTGTCTCGGGGTCATACTGATATCCGTGCCATGGACAAGTCACCAACCCATCAATAATATGCCCTTCACCTAACGGCCCATTCTGATGTTGGCACACATTTGAAATCGCTGAAATTTTACCGTCATACCTGAAAACCGCAACCCGTTCACCTGTGATGTGGAAAATCTTGGCCTGTTTTTCTGGAATATCATCAACCCCACAAGCCTCGATAAACGTATTTCCTTCCTTTCCCATTTCATGATCTAACTTTTTCCCGCGGATTCCTGCAAGCAAATGAATACTAACAACCCAGATGAGTCCTACCCCTAATATACCCGATAGAACAGGACTTGTTTCCGCTTGAAGAACGCCGAGTGTTACATGAAGAATAATAAGTCCATAGGCGATATATACACCCATGTGTAGACTTTTCCAGGCCGGGGCCGTTAGATTGGCTAACCAGAAATCATGGCTTGTAGCAGCCATCAAAAAGAAGATAACCAGTGCCATAAATCCAAGCGGCTGAAAAGGGAAGTTAGCGATACTGTTATAGTGTGTGTTGCTTGCAAAGACACTCACGATAGGATGAACGTTTCCAAGCGCATGAAATTGTATAAGGGCAAAACCTCCATGTGCCAAGGCTAGAACAAACATGGTAACGCCCATATGACGGCGATTATACAACAGGGGCAAAAATCGGTTGTCTAATCTAGATAAAGGTCCAATGGAAAGAATAATATGGAGTAGAAACAAAGCCGCTGTGCCGAACGCACGTATAATAAGGGTCTCGGCAGTGCTGTTTGGGTGTATGATGAGCCCTGCAACGATAAAGGTGATCAGATACAGAGCAACGTCTACAAGGAGGACTGTATCGTAAACCTTTTTTTGGCGATTCCAGCCAACAGCGTGATAACTTAAACTCATGGAAAAACCTGCTGAAACCTGTTTGAAACAGAATGTGTAGAAACGGTCGTCCTAATTTCATCTGGAATGTTTTTTTGTTCTGGGATTCGGGGACGTGAACTAAGTCCTATCAAATAGGCAGCAGGCAAAAAAATAGCCAAAACAGAAAAAACCCAGAGGTGTCGTTTACGCAATGAGTAAATCATGATGACTCCTTTTGGACGTTATCCTGACATGGACACGCTGCGTGGCGATGCGCATTACATTCTATCAGAGGTTCATTTCTTCCTGATAACCATCGCTTAGCAAGATAAGGCCATAACATGATTACACCCGGAAGAATCATTATCTTAAATCCTATGGATCCTTCATGGGCCACGGGATCGATTTTTCCAACCCCCTTACGTAAAAAAAGAATAGAGAAAAGAAGACCCATCAAAAGATACAGTCCTGCTATTTGTACCATCCATGTTACTAAAAGTTCAGGGTTCACGGTTTATTTAGTCCGGCATAGTTAATGCCCGCTAAGCAGGCCATATCACGATCCCATGTTGTCAGATCATCGTGATTAAACTGGTTTAGGTGTGTGTAACCACAGGCCCGGGCCATCACTTGCATGAGTTCGGTTGATGCGTTAAAGAAGTTTTGAAGCTGTTTAGCTGATTTTTCGATTTCTAATCGAGCTCGAAGTTCGCTTCTTTGTGTGGCAATACCGACCGGACATGTATTGGTGTTACAGGCGCGCATCGCGCTATACACCCAATCGCCTGCATGGCAGAGTTTGCCAATGTAACGCCATCTGCACCCAGACATAATGCCTTGATAAAATCTGGGGCTGTGCGTAAGCCGCCTGTGATGATCAATGTGACCTGTTTTGCATCACAGTGATCAAGATGTTTCCGAGCGCGTGCTAAAGCGGGAATGGTGGGGACCGAGATATTATTACGGAAAAGGAGAGGTGCAGCGCCGGTCCCACCGCCTCGCCCATCGAGGATGATATAATCCACACCCACCGCCAGGGCAAAATCGATATCTTCTTCAATATGCTGGGCAGACATTTTTATACCAATAGGGATCCCTCCTGTAATGTCACGAATGTGATTAGCAAAGCTCCGAAAATCATCGACATTGTTTAAATCTCTAAAGCGGGGAGGAGAAATGGCTGGTTTGCCTTCCGGTAATTCTCGAACGGCTGCGATTTGTCCTTTTACTTTTTCACCCGGAAGATGCCCGCCGGTGCCGGTTTTAGCCGCTTGCCCGGCCTTAAAATGAAAGGCTTGCACGGTGGATAATTTGTCTTCTGAATACCCAAATTTGGCCGAAGCTAACTCGTATAGATAACGACGGTTCGATGCTTGTTCTTCAGGCAGCATGCCGCCTTCACCCGAGCAAATGCCTGTACCAGCCATTTCGGCGCCTTTGGCCATAGCAATTTTTGCTTCTTTGGATAATGCGCCAAAGCTCATATCTGACACGAATAGAGGTATTTTCATCACTAATGGTTTTTTTAGCGCTAGGGCCGATAACGAGTTCGGTTCCTACCGCTTCTTCGTCAAATCGTGGGAGTGTTGCGAGTTGTGCTGTTAGGATCTGAATGTTTTCCCATTGTGGAAGTTCGGGTTTTGGTACGCCCATGGCCTGCATCGGTCCATGATGACCGGACTTGGATAATCCAAATTTGGCTAAATGCTGAATCTCTTTAGTGTGAGGTTCCCAGGCCATACCATGAAGATCATCGTGTTGACCTAAATAGGCATCGCGGTTATATGCTTGAGGGTTCTCTGTTTCCCATACTTTGATTTCATCTTCATCCACCCAAACAGCTTCTTCTTCGACCCAGGCGTTAAACTTATGGAGACGTTCCTTATTGTTATAAGAACTAATCCCTGTTTTATAGTTGTAATCCCAGTTGTGCACCCCACAAACGATATCGTCACCTCGTATACAACCGTCTGACATGAGAGCGCCACGGTGTTGGCAGCGGCCGTAAAGAACCGACGCGTTATCTTCAGATTCCCATCGGATAATGACCAAGTCAACATTGGCTGCCATTGCAGAGAAAGGTTTTAATGGCTCTAGTTCATTCCATGTTGCGATTTTTACTTTATTCATACGTGGTCTCCTTGTCCTTAAATAATCTTTAAAGTTAGATGGCGTTGGTCTCTGTTTCAATCATAAAGTAGCTTTTCATCCCCAGGTCGATTCTTATTCCAATAATCCACAAACATCGACTTCCTAAGTCTATAAAACTCGCCGTGCGTGTTTCGCCATTCGAGCAACGTTCGGAGTTTATCCTGAGCAAAGATAAAAGTTTCGATTGTTTTGTCTATACGTATTTTTATGACATGGGCAGGCTGTTCTTTGTGTTCGATTATTTCAATTTTAATAATTCTTCCAGGCACCGTTTTATAAACCGGCTTATTTGAAAGTAATGAATCAATTAAAGTAAAAGAATGGGCTTCTTTCAGTTCCGTGAGATGTTGACGTAGATAGAGAATCAGTTCGTCATAAAAAAACCGTATGTTGTGGGTTTCTAATTTCGGTTTTCGATGTTCCGAGGTCATCGAAATAATTTGAAATTTTCAATGTGGCCGAATCAGGAAAACGTTCATAGAGGGCGAAGCTGTTTCCACACCATTCAGTACTGACCGTTGACAATTTTACCAAATGCCCCTTGTTCCGATCTATAAATACGCTTCCCATTTGAACATACTCATAAATGCCTGTACGCACTTTTTTGGTCATATTCATTTTTAAAATGTTGAGTACAGGATTACCCGTTCCGGGATAGGTTTTAACAAGCTTCTTTGGATTAAAATGTTCGCGAACGGTAATAACATCGAGTGAACTATCACGAAGTATTCCATATTTCAAAACTTGTCCCTCATACAGAGATACCTGCGCGAGCCCTTTATCCCATTTAGGGTTGTTAAGCCAATTTGAATAAGAAAGGAAAGGGAAGGGGAGAGCATAAAGAAGGATAAGCTCAACAGAAGGGCATTTGGGGGAATAGCTCGGGGTAAAATCATTTTTTTAAAATATTAGTAATCCTGAATCCGTCAGATAAAATCTGATGATTTTTCATTACCTGTTGGGCTAAAGCGGGGAGCATACCCGTATTCAAACAAACAACCCCACCCCAACAGGTGTGTATATGAAACAATATAAAATAAAG
>WLWG01002685.1_pt1 | contig 13169 bp, 3 predicted proteins | sample 6712871 | NCBI WGS metagenome assembly WLWG01 (sample SAMN12718693, study PRJNA515312) | sponge metagenome | isolation source: marine sponge | host: Mycale hentscheli | place: New Zealand: South Island, Marlborough, Capsize Point | collected 2003-05-01 | reverse complement strand
AGGTTTGATGTTACTGCTAAGGATCCGGTGACACCGACATTTCCGGCAAAATTAGATCCTGATATGGTGGCAACAACAGAGTCGTTAATACTAAATTGGTTTAGCCCACTAAGGTTTAGACCAGTTCCAGCTGTGTATGTCGTGTCATTATCAGAAGAAGCTATTACCACCTGGCCATTAGATGCTGATGTGATAGTGACGTTTGCGCCAGCAGCCAGGTAGGAAGTTCCATCCAATAGATTCGTGAGAGACCCAGAATAGCCCAAGGTAGATCTAATGGATCCCGTGACTCCTACGTTGCCGGCGAAATTAGCACCAGAGATTGTAGCTACTATTGAATCGTCAATGGCTAACTCAGTGGATACAATTTTAAGGCCGCCGGCGGCTTTGAGATCTGTACTAAAAGTTGTCCCAGAAAGATCGAGACCATCTCCTGCAGTGTATTCAGTATCAGTGTCAGTAGCGGCAATAACGACTTGACCATTTGAGGAAGAAGTTATAGTAACATTTGATCCTGCGGCGAGGTATGAAGTTCCATCAGTTAGTCTTGTCAGAGATCCGCTAAAGCCCAATGAAGACGTAATGTATCCTTTCGTGAAGACGTTACCTTCTTCACGAACCATGAAAATTGCATTAGTATCTGTGTTTGTACCTGCAGCGTATGAACTCGCGGGCTGCAAATTATTAAAGATTCTAAATTTCTGACCTGAATCACCGCCATTAAGATCTAGAAACATGTCAATAGACTTGACGCTGGCGATGGCTGTGAAATTACCGCCACCATTATATGTAAAGTCTAGTTCACTAGTGTTGTTTCCTGTCCCAAAGGCGATCTTGTGGTCTGCTGTAACCAGCTGGCCACCTAGCTCAGGTGATGTGTCCTCTGAAACCTCTGTGATTCCCGTAGCTGCTGCTATGGATACCTGCCCGTTTGAAGCAGACGTGATAGTGACGTTTGCGCCTGCAGCCAGGTAGGAAGCTCCATCTATTAATCTTGTTAGAGAGCCGCTAAATCCGAGTGAGGCCGAAATGACACCGGCGGCATATAGATTGTTAGATGTCTTGTTGTATAAAAGACCTGCATCTCCCCCAAAAGACCCGCCATCATTAAACTGGACTTGCGTGTCAGATCCACCGGGGTCACCGCCACCTGCTGCTATTGTTATTTGACCGTTTGAAGCAGATGTTATGGCTATATTTGAACCTGCTGCTAAATAAGAAGTTCCATCAAGAAGGTTAGTCAACGAACCGGAATATCCCAGGGTTGATCTGATAGATCCTGTAACTCCAACATTGCCAGAGAAATTAGAGCCAGAGATTGTAGCTACTACAGAATCGTTAATACTAAACTCTGTACTATCAAGCTTGAGCCCTGTCCCAGCAGTATACTCTGTATTTGTATCTGTGGAGGATATAACAACTTGACCATTGGAAGAAGAAGCTACGGTAACATTTGCTCCTGCTGCGAGATATGAGGTTCCATCTAGTAAGTTTGTTAGAGACCCAGAAAATCCTAGGGTTGACCTTATTGACCCAGTTACACCCACGTTGGCCGCGAAATTAGCTCCTGAAATAGTTGCGACTATTGAGTCGTCGATAGCTAATTCAGTGGATACAATCTTAAGTCCGCCAGCAGTCTTGAGATCTGTGCTAAAAGTTGTTCCGGAAAGATCAAGTCCGTCACCAGCACTATATTCTGTATTTGTATCTGTGGAAGAAAAGACAACTTGACCATTAGACGCGGACGTAATAGTAACATTGGCGCCGGCTGCTAAGTAAGAAGTTCCATCCAAAAGGTTGGTGAGTGAGCCAGATAGTCCAAGTGTTGCACCAAAAGAACCAGTTACACCTACGTTTCCAGAAAAGTTAGTGCCTGATATTGTGGCTACTATTGAATCATTTATAGCAAGCGTTACGCCACCTGAGTTTCCGCCCCCGGAGAGGCCTGTTCCAGCAGTTACAGAAGTGATATCGCCAACAGTACCGTCATTTGTAATTACAATTTGACCATTAGAAGAAGATGAAATCCCGATTCCAGCTCCTGCTGCCAGGTAAGATGTACCATCTAGCAGATTTGTTAGAGAACCAGAGTAGCCGAGAGTTGACCTAACAGATCCTGTGACACCTACATTACCCGCAAAATTAGCACCAGAGATTGTAGCGACTATTGAGTCATCGATAGCTAGCTCAGTAGAGTCTATCTTAAGACCACCACCTGCCTTGAGATCTGTACTGAAGGTTGTTCCAGAAAGATCTAAGCCGTCCCCGGCGCTGTATTCAGTATTAGTATCTGTAGAAGATATTACCACTTGACCGTTTGATGATGATGTAACTGTAACATTGTCACCAGAAGCTAGATACGATGTTCCATCTAGTAGGTTTGTCAAAGACCCAGAGAAGCCGAGAGTCGCTCCTAAAGATCCAGTAACGCCCACATTACCAGAGAAATTAGAACCAGAAATGGTAGCTACCACAGAGTCATTTATTGCAAGCGTGACATCTCCAGTAGCTCCACCTCCAGTGAGGCCTGTGCCGGCTGTGACGGAAGTGATATCACCAACAGTGCCATCGTTAGTTATTACAACTTGGCCATTTGATGACGAGGCTATACTAATTCCCGCTCCGGCTGCAAGGTATGATATCCCGTCTGTGAGACGAGTTAATGATCCTGAAAATCCCAGTGTGGATCTAATGGATCCCGTGACTCCTACGTTGCCGGCGAAATTAGACCCTGATATTGTAGCGACTATGGAGTCATCGATAGCTAGCTCAGTAGAGTCTATCTTAAGCCCGCCTCCTGCTTTGAGATCTGTGCTGAAGGTTGTTCCTGTCAGGTCAAGGCCGGCGCCTGCGGTATATTCAGTATTGGTGTCAGTTGACGCTATTGAAACCTGGCCGTTAGACGCGGAAGTGATGGTCACATTTGAGCCTGCAGCTAGGTAAGATGTACCATCTATCAGATTTGTGAGAGACCCTGAAAATCCAAGTGTTGCTCCTAGCGATCCCGTAACCCCTACATTACCTGCAAAATTAGATCCAGAGATTGTGGCTACTACAGAGTCGTTTATAGCAAGAGTGACATCGCCTGTGGCGCCGCCGCCGGTCAATCCTGTGCCTGCCGTGACAGATGTGATATCACCGACTGTTCCGTCGTTTGTAATTACAATTTGACCATTAGAAGAAGATGAAACTGTAATTCCTGCACCTGCTGCAAGATAGGAGGTTCCGTCTAAGAGATTTGTCAATGATCCTGAATAGCCGAGCGTTGATCGAATGGATCCTGTGACCCCTACATTGCCTGCGAAGTTTGATCCTGATATTGTTGCTACAACAGAGTCGTTAATGGCAAGCGTGACATCTCCAGTGGCTCCTCCCCCGGTTAATCCTGTGCCGGCTGTGACAGATGTAATATCCCCGGTAATGCCTGCCACAAGATTGGCACGGGTCATCTTTCTCAAAGCCGTAGCATCATTATCGTAAATAAGAACTAAGTCGGCGTCGTCGGCTGACGTAGCAGCAGGGAATCCTGTTATGGCACCTGCTCCTAAGGTTCCAGACGCAACGGAGCCTGACAATAGATTGTGAGTCCTTATCCTCGTAAACGTCATCTCAGATATTCCCTTATCATTATTACCTAGGCGCTTGGTCTATAGATTGCTGAGATGCTATCGTCAGAGAGCGGTGCTAACTTAAGATTAATTGTGCTTCCTGTTAATTCATAGTCCCCAGAGGTTCCAGAAAGCTGGAGAAGACCATTGACGAACAACATGAGGTCTGTACCATTAATAGGCGCTTTATCCAAGCTGAAGGTTAAATTCGTGCCATTCTTTGTTCCAGTAGGTTGCTCTCCAAATACGATAGCTTGTTGCCAAGACGCCTCTGTCGGAGACTTTGCAACTAGAACTGATCCGCTGCTAGGCGCATTGGAGGCGCTGATGTGTACGACTGTTGAAGACGTCTTGAGCGTTCCTATTCCCTGTTTAGCATCGAGGGCTCCGCTAACAACAACATCACCTCCAAAGACGGATGTTCCCGCAGTTGAAGTACCTTGTGACCCTATTGTTCCTGAAACAAAGAGGTTTGTATCTGCAAAGCTTACAGGATCAAGGCTTGCAGCACCACCGCCTGACATTATTAAGACTTGATCGGTAGATCCTTCGGACATCTTGATCATTGCCCGGCCGCCGGCTTCGATCTCTATGTCATCAGCCTGGAATCTAATGAAAGTATCAGCGTCATTCTTATGATTTATGTACTCACCAACCTCCATATTTCCACCCACAGATAGCTTTACGCCGGGAGTGCTTGTTCCAATCCCAACCTTGCCGTCTGTGGTGACAACAAACTGGCTTCCGACTGCTGCGTCTGCTAGATTTACTGCTAAGGTTCCTGATATCGCAACATCTCCCCCAAAGACTGCAGTTCCTGACACTGCTGTCCCTCTTGAGTCAACAGTTCCGCTTACAAAGAAGAATGCGTCTGTCCCGATATCGCTTGGAGAGTCTGGAGCTGCAGGAGCAGATTGCCCACCGACAAAAGCTGTTGACCCCGTAGTAAAAATCGACTTATTGGTTGTCGAAGCAAAGAATGTATTTCCTGCTGTGCCGCCACCAGTAGAGGTTATCGTAACTTGCCCATTTGTTGCAGATGCTATCGTAATATTTTCTCCTGCAACCAGATAAGACTTGCCATCAGATAAATGGGTAAGTGACCCGGATATATTTGATACTTTCAGAGCATCTGTAGTTTTATTAAAGGTGAATGCAGAGTCACCTGCAAATGACCCCCCGTCGTTAAATTGTACCTGAGTATCTGATCCTCCTGGTGTACTTGTGCTGCTTCCGATCGTTGCAGACAAGTAATTGCCAACATATATAAATCCTCTTGCAAAAGCCGGAATCTTTCCGGAGTCATAATCTTGTAGAAATAGCACTCCGTTGTAATAGTCAAAAGTCCAGTCAACCTCATCCAAGAGGGGTATTTCGTCACCTATCTGGTTGGCATCGCTACCATCAGCTTCATAAATTTTTAAAATGTAAGGATTGGGTGCTTCTTGAGAAAAGTTAGGCGGAATGAGCTGTAGCTTACCTAGAGTTTCATGAACTAAAGTCCCGTTTGTAAAAGGATATGTTCCTGCTTTTGTATTGGACGATAAGCTTGTATAGTTCCCAGTCATAAATAGCTTATACCCGTGTGGGCCGGAGCTTTGACTTCCATCTCCGCCGCCGCCAGTTGCAGAATCTGCATCGTAGGTAGTTCCAGTTATTGCAGCAACTGTAAAGACCACATACTCAGCTGTCTTTGCTCCACCATTAGATGCGCTATAAATGCTAAAGTCAATTCTTGATGCTGATAGCGGGATATCCTGGCCGAAAAGAGTTTGCGACCCTGCCTGAATAGTAGATCCGATTACTTCCTGAGCATCAGACTTAATATTAGAAGTGTTCGCTCGGCCGGCCAGCTTCTTAAAAGCGTACTGTACACCGGTTCTATCTGTCTTACCTGCCATCTTAAGTCCTAGCTATACGCAACCTGAATTCGCGATACCTTTCCTGTAAAGTATTTGTGACTCGTAATCCTTATTATAACATATTCAGGTGATGACGCAGTTCCATTGAGCGTCTCTCCGTTAAATGTGCATATGTTACTTGCTCCATCAACATCAATTGCGGACGTGAGATCTCCGCTTAATCCCCCAGTACCATCGGACACGACTCCCGCCCCGGGTGAAGGTTTTGCGAGATCTAAATAGCCTGTTTTTCCAGGAATCTTAACATCACAGTAAACATTTTTACTTGTATCTAAGCTACCAGAATTAGTTCCTGATCTGGCTACAAGTGTTGCGTCACCATACAGGGTTATAGTAATTTGGGGTTGATCATTCGAAGTATTGTTTTGGAAGTATCTTTCGTACTCACGCTGATTGACTCCTAGGGAGCTGTAATTCGGATTGTGATCTGGAGCCTGCAAGGAGCCTCCGTCACCTGCTGACCTGTAGTCACCTCCTAGTACGCCCGACAAAGGAGAAATCATGAGGTCATTATAAATCAGAGCCCCTGCATAATGCCCTAAATCACTTGCGCTATTCATTGATGATGTGGAGGACCACTTGCTGGACTGTAGTATCACAGAAGCTTGACTACCGTATGTTCCAGACTGTATTCTGTACTCTTCGCTGGTAAAGTACTCATTATTGTTAAGGTCAGAAGAATTTGAGCTAGTGAATACTAAGAACGCACCCTTCTTAAAGTCTGCACTTGTGACATTAGACTTAAGTGGGTGCTTAACCCTAGTTGATCCCGTTACTCCATAAGCTGTTGAACCAAAAGGACCAGGCAAGCTTTCACTTCGACTAAAGGTTATGGAATGAGTTACAAATATCGGAAGCTCTTCAGAATTAGAAACTCCAGTGAGTAGTGCAGCTTTGGTAGAGTCATCACCAGAATCAAGCTGGTCCGTCACTCCCGATCCGCTTATGACAATACTATTAACAGAGAAATTTGTAGTCGTTGGAGTGGTGACTGCACTTGATAGAGCAGAATACACGTTCTCATATGAATTATCAGACTGGTACTTCAGAGAAGAGGAGCAGGCGACGAAGTAAGCTATTCCGCTTTGGTAGTATGGACTGCCACCTTGAAAATTATCAATTACCTGATTGGTGATTGCAAGCGCATTAGAATCATTATCATTCACCCACTCTACATAGCTTGTCTCACGGTCTGAACCTGTTACGGTGTGAATAACCCGAGCATAATTCCAGCCATTTCTCTGATCTGTAGTCGATACTCTATATTTTCCAGTTCTATAGACCTTGTTGTAATCAGAAACTCCATTACTAAATTGAGCGGCGGCATAATTGCTAAAGCTTATAAAACCAGAGCCGTCTGAAGTCACGTGAGTACCGCTTCCTGATCCGGGGCTGCCGGCGCCTGCTGAGCCTGTCAAGTCTAAGGACTGAATTACTGCACCGTTCACCTCTAGTTTTAATGTCCCTGTAAGTGCTTTATCGAAAGACTTGGCGACGTAATTTGTTCCGTTTACCAAAACTTGCGGGTTAAGATCTCCTTCAAAATTTGAAGATCCGTCAAAAGTTGCAGCTCTAATATTGTTGCTGGAGGTTGCAACCTGATATGACCCATTGACGTCAACAGCTGATCCTAGACCTGCAGATCCGCCCACAGAGGTGTATCCAGTTATTGCCTTAGATGAACCGAAAGAAAGTTTTGATGTGACCCCAGTTGAATCAGCATCAACCTGCGAAAGGATCGGCGCTGAGACTGTTGTTCCGGTGCCTGCGCCAAAGTCGACCTCTATATAATCAACTTGTCCCGTCCAAGAAGTGTCTGCCTCGACTCGCATACAAATATATTCAGAGTTTGCAATGCCCTGTCGACCAAAGTTGGCTATGTTAGCCGCATTCAAGCTAGAATCAAAAGAGACATCATAGCATCCGTCATTGTCCTCGTAGCTGTTTAATGAAAATGCGGACGCTAAATCAAGCCACCCGGTTGCGCCTGCTGTTCCTGACGGTATTTTTAAAAAGACTCTTATGCGAGAAGAGTTTAGACTAGTTGCTGCTGTAACAATAGTAGAAGAAGACCCACTCATCAAAACGTTGGCGGTGTACTGTGTTGCACCAGATCCGTTTTGAAAATATCTGTAAAAAGTTCTTAAACCAGACTGACTAGAATAATTTGGATTCTCAGAGGGTCCGTTTGCTATACTCCCACCATCAGCAGTATTTCTAAAGTCACCTGCATATACATTGTTTAGAGGTGATCTCAAAGAAGAACTGAAGAACTGCAATCCGTTGGAGTGCCCTCCATTAGAAGCTGAAATATGTTTGTCTGAGCTCCAGGCATTCGAACCAGCAGTCACATCAGACTGACTGCTAAAGGAACCTGACTGTATCCTGAACGTCTCTTCTCTAAATGCCTCTCTATTTGCGGTTGAACTTCCAGAGAGCCTGTAAAGAAGTATGCCTGAAACTGAGGTTGTTCCTGCGTTTGTCAGGTTTGCTTTTAGCGGATGCGTTACATTGACTGACGATGTCACTGCCCCGACGAGCATTGCATCCTGAGTGATGTGGCCAACTCCTGTTAAATGCAGAACCTTAGTGTGATTTTCTCCGCCACCAGTATCTATAGTAGGCTTAGACTGGCCTGACATGCTTACGTGAGTCGAGGAGAAAGTTATCTGATTTTTATCGTATACGTTTCTGTAAGCATTTGAGACAGCAACCTTATACCTCATATTACCTGATAGGAAATATTCAACACCGGATAGGTGGACAGAGCCTGACATTTCTACTGTTGCAGTATTAGTTGATGCTGCAAGAGCATCTGAGTTGGAATCATTTATCCATTCCACATAATTTGTCTCTAGCGAGCTTCCATCAGTGAAGTGAAGCACACGAGCATAATTCCACCCACTTCTTTGACTGGATGTAGAAATAAGATATCTGCCAGTTCGGTGCTGGAAGAAACTAAATGTATTTCCATCTTGCTGGATTGCAGATCCTGTAATTGACAAGTTTGTAAATCCGGAGCCGTCAGAATTCAGATAGGTTCCCGAACCTGAGCCTGGAGCACTTATTCCTCGAACAGTAGCATCTGTAGACCCAGAAAGACTTGCAGTGGCAATTACAGCGCCGTTTACTTCAAGGTGAAGATAGCCCTGCTCTGCATTACCAAAGCTTTGGGAGACATAATTTAGTCTTGCACCTGAAAGCCCGGCTTCAACATCGGCATTAAGATCTCCGGAAATGCTTTGGGTGTGATTAAAAGCTGCAAGCCTAATATTATTACTACTAGTTGCCACATTATATGCGCCATTAACGTCAACAGCAGACCCATAACCTGCTGAAGCTCCTACGCTTGTATATCCCGAAACAGCATTAGAAGATCCAAACGACAAGAATACGTCGGTACCTGTCTCAAAAGAGTTGATATCATCAAGATCAGGTGCAGGTGATGGAGCAAGAAGCTTTAGAACCTCATTGAATCTGTCAATTGCGACGCCTGTGTAGGTCTTGTTTGTGAAGCTAGTAAAAAGCCCATCTTCATATGTTCCGTCTTCAGGTGTTCCAATGGTTCCGGATATTACAACTGTGTTGCTACCTGCATCTGTTACTATGGCATTGTCAAAAGAGATCGTAGTAACATTAGCAACTTCTGGATCTCCGTCGTTTTCTTTTACTGTTACTGATCCTCCACCTCCTGACGTGGCGATAGTAACCTGGCCATTAGAGGCAGATGTCACAGTAATATTTGACCCTGCAACAAGATATGAAGTGCCGTTAGAAAGCTTAGTTAGAGATCCTGAAAAGCCTAACGATGCATCAATTGATCCGGTTACTCTGAGGCTGTCTCCCACTACAAGCGGTGATCCTCCGAACAAAGATCCAGAAATTATAACATCGCCACCGAACACTGCAGATCCCGAATTTGAAGATCCTCTGCTACCGACGGAACCGCTTACGAAGAAAAAGACGTCAGTTCCAACATCAGATGGAGCATCTGGAACGGCAGGTGAAGATTGCGGTCCTACGAATGCCGTTGCACCTGTAGTAAAAATTGAACCTACAGTAGTGGAGATAAAGTGAGAACCACCACTTCCTCCTCCTCCTCCGCCACCAGATATGGTTATCTGGCCGTTAGACTCAGATGTTATGGTGATATTGGGTCCGGCAGCAAGATAAGAGCGACCATCAGTGAGATTTGTTAAAGATCCGGATATGCCTGCGGGCGCAAAAATATTTCCGCTGGTTAGTAGATCTCCTCCGAAAACAGCAGTCCCTGACGTGGCTGTATTCTTGCTACCTACTGCCCCGCTAACGAAGAAAAAGACGTCATTACCTATATCTGCTGGAGCATCTGGAACTGCAGGTGAAGATTGGGGCCCAACAAATGCAACTGCTCCAGTTGTAAAAAGTGAACCTACAGTCGTAGATTCAAAAAATCCGGCATCGACGTGGTCGTGAGGTGTCCCCGTAATAGTGTAGACTGCTTGAATGACGCTTCCTGATTGCGGAGGATTCGTGAAATCTACTTGATTATTTCCAACATCATAAACATAGTCAAAAGATGACCCGGAAAGCATGAGGAGGCCATTGACATATACCTGTACCTGAGTTCCATCAGAAGGAGTGTTTTGCAAATTATAGTCGGTAATACCTGCAGAAGATTCTTGGGTCAGCATCTCCTTTTTAATTTCGCCTTCAACGCCTACAGTAGATGCGATAGTCACTGTGTCACCGGCAGCAGTGACAGTCACGTTTGTTCCGCCTACTATGTCAATTTTATGACTTGCTCCGGTAGCTGTTCCTGCATCAGACCCTATTTGCTTGACTACGTTGTCATCAAGCGAGATGTGGCCTGTTGATACTGTGAAGTCTGCGGCAGTAAAAGATGCAACTCCTTTGTTGGATGTTGTAGCATCTTCTGCAGAGATCGTGACTGTCCCTCCAGTGGCAGAGGTGTCTATTGCCTCTCCCCCGGCAAAGGTAAGAGTGTGGCTTGATGCAATTGCGGTTCCGCTGTCTGATGATGCGGTCATCATAACATGAGGTGCTAAATTTAAGTGACCGGCATCAAATGCAAAATCAGCTAAATTTACACTTTGAGATAGAGTTAAGTTAGATCCCGAACCGCTGTCAATAAGCGCTATTCCGTCTCCGGGAACGATTACTCTCTCGTTAGTAAGTGTTCCATTCGCAGATAAAACTACGTAAGTTGCATCGACAGGAGCTCCACTGGCAGCTGCCGCCAAAAGGTCAAACTCGGTCCCTGTGTCATTCTTAAAGTAAAGCTTGCTGTCAGAGCTTTTAACGTATATTTTTCCGTATCCGGAAACAGCTGCTGGCGTATAAGCAATTTCATCAAGAGAAATTGCACCCTCTATGGTAATCTTTTCGTTAGGAGAAGCAGTTCCGACTCCTAGCTGGCCCTGGCCATTTACGGTCAGTACTTCATTTGATCCCGTAGATAGATTGAGAACATCTCCAGATCCATCCTGGCGTACCAGTAATGTCGTCTGTGTATTACTAGTGTTATCGTCTCGAAATTCAACTAAAGGGAATGATCCGGCTTCTGCTATGTTTCGTTTCACGTAGAGGCCGTAGCCGGATGAAATATCTTGCTCAAACCACCCTGCTGCATAGCCCGTAGCTTTTATTGCTGCAGCAGATGTTGACTCAGAATCTACAAGTAAACCGTGGTATGCTCCGGTCTCATTTGCATCGATAAAAAGCGCGTCGGTGTTGTCAGAGGTCGAGGTTTCAACTTCAAGCTTTGCATCGGGAGAAGATGTTCCAATTCCTACATTTCCTGTACTTCTCTCGATTAGGACTCGAGTATCTACAGTTGACTGTTGTCCGCTTTTTACGTGAAGGCTGTTGTCGCCGCCGTCATATACTACCCTAAAACCGTACGCATTAGAGGTACCGAATCCAGTCGAAGCTCCCCCAGATTCTTCGATAAGGTCAATTGCTGCATCATCATCTTGGCCTGCTGCGACAGTTATGTTCTCCATAGCCACGGAGCTTGCGTATCCCTGTCCCACCTCAAGGCGAGATACAGGTGCTGCAGTCCCTATTCCGACATTGCTTCCAATTGTTACAGGATATAAATTAGTTCCGTCTTGAGTCCATCGACTTGAGCCTCCGCCTCCTCCGAAGCCGCCGCCTGAAGTATAAACAACTTGAACGATGCTCCCTGAGGTTGGTGGTGAATTAAAATCTACTTGATTATTGGCTTGATCGTAGAGGTAGTCACCCCCAGCTCCAGAAAGTCGAAGCACACCGTTAACATAGACAGTAATTGATGTGTAGTCTGACGGTGTTGTAGCGAGTGAATAATCTGTGGTGGTTCCGCTTGTCTCATCAGAAAGAACTTCTCTTACTAGACTAGCACCTGAGTCTCCGGTAATAACAACTTGCCCATTTGACGACGAGGTAATTGTGATATTAGAGCCAGCTGCAAGATAGGAAGTACCATCCGTCAACTTGGTAAGGGAGCCACTTAATCCAAGATCGGCGTTGATCGCTCCCGAAACAGCAAGATCTCCACCGAACGATGCAATCGTACCTAGATGCTTTACCTTGCTTCCCTTTGATCCAGAAACAAAAAAGTTAACATCAGTTCCTGGCATATTAGCTGCACCAACTCTTGCAGCTGCAGTACGAGTATCAATCGCTGTAATTTTAGTTGCAGCGATGGTCTTAATTTTTCCAGTCTTTGAATCAACAAAGAATTTGGTAAAATCTGCCAATTTTGACCTCGCTATCTAGACGAACTAAACATTAAAAATCGAAGTGGTTGGGACATTTAAATTACTTAAAATGTCTGCCTGGAATTCATCAAGGCTTTGAATCTCTTCAGGAGATAATTGTGTCACTACTGGTAGAGCTGCGTCGATAAAGGGTTTTGTTACTCTTGAGAAAGTATCTGTGTTGCAATTTTCATACCAGATTCCCCTAATACCGTTTCCAGCTTTTACTTGATCAATATTAGAAAAATCAGCAGATAAATTTAGTAACAAAAATCCAGGTTTAGGAACTGTATCTTTTGATAAAGTTACTGGTGAAATTACCGGTGATCAAGCTGCAATAGATGCATGGAATAAACAAACTTCATACATTCAAAAAGAATTTTTTGCTTTCACTAATAAAGCAAAAGAAAGACAATCTATTTCCGATAGAGTTGCTAAAGAAAAAAGAGAACAAGATGCAAGAATTGCTAAAGCAGAAGCAGAAGCAAGAGAAAGAGCTAAAAGAAAAATGTATAATCAACAAGGAAGAGATAATTATTCAGGACCAGGTATGGCTTTTGAAGCAAGAAAAGATACATTTACCGGTGGTAAAACAATTGATTCACCAAGCACACCTGGAGGAAAATATAGTTCTCCTAGAAAAGATGGTGGTTTAATGTATGCAGACGGCGGAAGAGTATATCTTTACAACAGGCTAAAATAATGCCCGGACAATTCGAAGGTATCCTAGATAAACTACAAACGAAACTAGGTAAACAAACAATCAGACGTGCAAGCACGATCAACCGACCGCGACCCAAGCTCAACGTAATACAAATCAAAGCAATTAATGACTTTGTCAAACGTAATCCAAGAGCGGACGGCGGATCGGTAAATGGTTCTGAACAGGCAGCGTT
>WLWG01002682.1_pt1 | contig 13175 bp, 8 predicted proteins | sample 6712871 | NCBI WGS metagenome assembly WLWG01 (sample SAMN12718693, study PRJNA515312) | sponge metagenome | isolation source: marine sponge | host: Mycale hentscheli | place: New Zealand: South Island, Marlborough, Capsize Point | collected 2003-05-01 | reverse complement strand
CGAAAACCCTCAAGAATAAAGTTAGCGAACATAAAACGTACGCTATCTTAGCAGGCATTGTAGTAGTAGCATTACTAGCACGATGGCTGGGGGCGTAAAGTCTAAGAGGAAAAAAAAAGAACCCGGTGGTCTTGTTCAAATGGATAAGACTGCCGAACTTTACAAGGATTTAAAAAAAAGGTCCAGACCATTTTGGAGAAATGACTGGAAAAAATAAAAGGAAATTATAATGACAGAAGAACAGCATAACAAAGCATACTCGTTAGTCGATATGACTAACACATGTATACACGTACTAGAGCAAGAAACTGTATCAGATGAAATCAAATCTGCAGCAGAAGACGCTCTAAGAAGTTTAATTAAAAGCATGGCTATCTTAGGATATAACATGGTATCAGGAGATCAACATGCAAACCATGGTTAAAGCAACCTTTACTATAATAGATGACAGTGAGAAAGCAAAGAGAACAGAAGTAATCGAAATGGTATACCCTATGAATGAAGAAGGAAACTTTCTGAAATCATTAATAGACTACCTAGAAGATGACGAAGAGACTCAAGAAGGTTCAACCATATTAACATCAGGACATTGACATGGCAGAGAAGAAAAGAGAACATAATATTCTAGCTCTGGATGGTGTAACAGATAAGGAATATGTAGATTCCTATGGTGTTCCACCAAAGTTAGCTAACACACCAGAAATAAACAACTGGTTAATCAATGATACTTATGAAAAGAATCTTGAATTAGAATACAATGCTGCAATTAAAATGGGAAGGTCTGAGCAAGAAGCAAACTCTTGGGCTAAAAAAGTTGCAAACAAAGGTAGACAAGAAGCTAGAAATTTATTAAATCAAGTCAAGCAAAAGCGAGGCTATTAAAAAAACCCCCAACAGAATCCATTACGGAAACTGTTGGGGGTTTTTTTTATACTTTGTTTCTTGGTTTAACGTGTGCAGATACTCTATCTGGATTATTGTTTAGAAGTGTATTAACATCTTGTGTTGCCCAAAAGAACTGATGGTAATTAGTAATATTGTTTGCCATCTTTTGTCTTCTAGTGTCAAAAAGATTTAACTTTTCTAAAACTGTTGCAGAATCATCTTTCCATTGGAAAGCATACTTATCTAATCCCGGATGCCATGTGCCCCACGTTTCATGTGTTGCTAGCACTGCCTCTCCTTCTGAGTTTAACAATCTTTTAAATGATGTGTCAAATTCTACTGCACCAATTTTAACAACATCTCCCCTAGTACCTAAATCAGTTTTAGGGTCAGATATTCTGTCTCCATTAGCGTGCAATTCATATGTTAACGCATCTATAACAAAACTAGTATGACCTTTATTTGCTTTAGCCATGTTACCAAACACTTTGTTTAACTCTTTAGTGTGCATCTCTGCTTCTATAGGCATAACAAGCAAGCCATCAAAAATATGTAATGCTGTATTACCTGCATCAGTATTAGTTGAATTGTAATTAACACCACGTTCTGCAAGCTTACGTCTATGAACATTAACTAAATGTCTGTTCATATTAATATTGTCATTAGCATGATTTAACATTACAGTAATCTGAGTAGCTGCCTTAAGAAATCCATTTGTTTCAAAGAAAGGATTCCAATCAGACACCATCATTTGAGATATACCTTCAAATGCATTTGGTGTTTTTTCTTTTTGAACATACTCAGGATCAGTGCTTGTTAAATACCTGTCTCTTTCTAAAGCACTAGCTCCAGGATTATATTTATATCTTACCCTGTTGCCTTCATCTGCTTGATAAGTAATGCCACCAAGATTTATTTTATAGCCAGCCAAAGTAGGTATGTTAAGTGGAAAGCCTTGTTGTTTAGCTACTGTAGCAGTTTCAGAAAGTGTTGTTGCAAACTCTTTTATTATTCCAAAGCTTTGATTAACTGCTTCTGCTGCAATAACACCTAATGGATCAATAAATTCTTTATCAATATCTATACCATTAGCTATAAACTCTTCACGTAAACTAGGGTCTTTAAGAAACAAATCATCTACAAAATTTCTAACTGACTCTCTTATTCTTGCAGCACCTGCGCCATAACCAAAAATCATTACTGGTTTTTTAACAAATGAACGACCTAATTTATTACGTAGCTTCCCAGTTACCGGGTCTTCTTTAGACATAATGCGTATAGCATCAACAAACTTTCTGCTGCCTTGACCTTTGCCGTCACCACCTGCATGTGCTAACTGCATAATAGCCATTGCACCTTCATGTGCAGCATCAGTTATCAATCCGGGCAAACCTATACTCATAGGTACACCGGGTTTAGATGAGCCATCCCATAAACGTCTGATGTCATTCTTCATGCTTTCATTAACTCTATTGTAAGCATCTAAATAAACAGCAAAGTTTGTTGAGTTTCCTTGTGCATGTTCTAAATCTGCCAACGCATCAAGATTTCCTTCTCTTTGAAACTGTTCAATTAAATCATAGTTTCTAACCCAATGGTCATAACGAATTGGATCAAACAAACCTGCACCCCATCCTGTTCTCATGTCACCAGCCTGTGCTGCAGAGTGAGCCATACCATTAGTAAGTCCATCAACTTCTGTGTAAAAACCTGATGTATATACTGGAACATTTGGGTCTTTAATTGCCTGATTAAATTGGACTGCTTCTGCAATTGCTGCAACTGAAGCCCAGCCTTCCCAGTTTTTACCTATGTTTATTTTTTCTGCTGTAGTAGTTCCTTCCCACAAATCAACTTCTTTATCAAATTGATCTGCTGCTGTTAAGACATCCATCTTGTCGTAACCAAAACGTTTCATGATTCCAGCCTTCAAAGATATAACGTGCATAGGATTATTTAATTGATATGCAAACTTTTTGTGTGATTCAATTAAAGACCTAATCAATTTGTTATGTTGATAATTTCCTACGTTCTGGTCAACATTTAATCTAGTGTTTAATCCATAAAAATAATCATAGAAAAATTCTTTTGATACACCATTAACAACATTTCTTTGAATAAATTCTATAGCACTATCAAACTGTCCGTCTTTAATTCTATCACTAAAGTCACCTAACTCATCAGCAAACTCTTGTTCTACTATTTCATCAATACCAGATTGTTTATTTGTCTTAAGAAAATTACCTTGTCTATCTCTTTTTAAAACAACACCGGGACGATCACCATAAATACCTCTGTTTCCTGTGCCATCGCCCTTCATGTTTTGATACTTTGAATGCTCAATGGCAAACATCATAGAGTTCTTATAGTCATTTAAAAAACCAATAGAGTTTATATCGTTGCCATTGCGTGCAAGTATGTTTTGAAACTCAGTTAATATTTCTTGTACAAGCGCAGCCATAGCAATACTAATGCCAACACCTGTGTTTTCTGAAACGTTTTTCATCTCGTCCATTTCAGTAACGTCGCCTATATCTACTGGCTTACCTGTTTGTTTGATTGTTTTACCAACCATTTTTCTTGGACCACCTGACCTTGACTTTGTTACAGATTCAATTGATGGCACTACAGGTCTTCTGCCATACCTAACATCTTTGACAGCACCGGGCATTACAACTTCAATCATCGGTGTTAATCTTTCAGCTATGTCTAAACCTTTAGATGTAAGAGTAAAGTTCATATGTTTTCTTGGCTGATTCTTTTCATCTAACTTTATAGAACCATCTGAATTAGTTTCAGTAATCATTTCTTTTTGAAACAATTGTTCATTCCAATCACCAAACATTTCACTATCTGGATTAGCATCTTGTGATTCAAAAGCATCAACCATCATGTTCTTAGCCATTGATCCTGCAATTGCATGTTCTTCGCTTCTTGCTTGTGCAAAACCCATAGCGTCAAGTATTAACTTGCCAATTTTTCTATCATCAGAAATGCCAACCATTAAACTTCTTTCGCCTCTTATAGCTGCTTCTTCTGTAGACTCGTTTCTCATTTGTCTGTCTGCATCATCAGAGCTTTTCTTTCTTTCGTAATTAGATAGTTTAGTTTTTGCGTGATGTAATACAGCAAGAACCATAAAGTCAGCATAAGCTCGACCAGCATTTGGATTTGCTTCTTTAACCATTGCATAACTAGAAACAAAACTGTAAAGAAAATCTCTGGCTTGAGACCTTGAAAAATTTGGATTGCCTTGTTCAATCTTCATAGCAAACCTTTCTATTGCAGCTGGACCCATTGGTCCTGAACGCATAGTTCCCATTAAAGATTTATGAACCTTGTCAGCTATACCAAACAAACCATTTTCATGATAATCATATTCTTGTTTAGCTTTTTTAGAAGTAGCTGCTGCTGCAATCAAGTGCATGTTTTTTGCTAACACACTTTCTTCTGGATTTAATTTTACAGCTTCATCATATCTTTCTTCTGCATGCTCTCTTAACATTCCATAGTCTACAAGGTTCTGAACTATTTGTTCTCTGTCACCTCTTGCCAAATCAGTAATAGCAAATTCTGGATTGCCTGCTGCATCAGGATATGCTTGACGATTATAATTACTAATTTGTGAAGGCGTTCTATAAAGCGTTGGAGTTCTTCCGCCAAAACTTTGTCCTTCCCTAGTGTAATTAACATACCTATCATTATCCATAGTCATTGTTTTTTGACCAAGATATCTGCCAAACTCTTCTGTTAAAGCTGGGCTTTGCTCTACTTCTAATGTAGTTACTCCTTTCAGTCTAGCAAATTCTTGCAAATGATATATCTCTTCATCAGGAGATAAGTATGGCTTGTCTTGATTAGGGTCTAATCCAGCATAGTCAGGAGCTATTCGTTGCATTAACTCTGGACTAAATCTTTCTTGACTTAATCCTACATTGCCAGCTACTCTTGCTTGAACATCTCCCGGACCTTTATAACCTATTGAACTAGGCTGATAAGTTTTTTCAACAGATCGTGCAGGTTCAACTCCACCTCCAACTGTTGGACTTATTTGTTGTGTACTTTCATCAACAACAGATGGATAGATAGTTCTCATTTCATCATGAATTCTATCTAATGCACCTTCAGTAATTGGTCCAACATTTAATGCCTCAACCAATGCATTCATCCTAGATGATTGCGGTCTGTCTGGTCTAAACGTTTCTTGTCCAGACCCTGTTGTTGGTCTAAGTTGTAAAGCCATTTATAACTCCTTTATAACGGATATCTAATAGTTGGTATAGAATTTTTTAATGTTTCATTTAAATCCATACCAGAATCATTTACTCCAAGATTATAATCTTTGAAGTCTTTTAACTTACCTAAGAAAGGTATTTCTTTTGAAAGATAAAAGTTTCTCATTTTCTTATTACCTTCAAGTTGATTTAAAAATATCTTGCTTAATTGCTCACCATGTGCATACGTTGGACCAAGTCCTTCTGTAATTGCATGACCAGCTCTTCTTAAAATATTATCCATTCTACTTTCATTCCATGTTTTACTTATATCGTAAATTGGACTAATAGCAGATAACAATCTTTCTGGTGTTCCAATTAAACCTGAAGATGATATACCTCTTTGAACATAACCTTTAGTAGTAATCCAACCCGGTGCACCATCATACTTCCATTCATCTTTTAACATTTGATTAAGAAAACCTAATGCAATCATTGAAGCAGCTACAGCTACAGCATTGTATCGTGCAGTAGGATCGCCACGTTTAATTCTTCTCCAAATTTTAGGAAGAAGCTGTGCAGTAAACACAGACATAAAACCATTATACTGAGTAAAGATTCTATATGCAGGATTAGAATACCATATAGGTCTATTCATAGCTGTTGGATGAGCAATAGCATTATCAATAAAACTAACTCGTGCAATATCCATAGTCTTCATAAAGTCTGGATTGTACTGAATCATTGTTTCATAAATAGCTTCAGGGTCTGCACCCTCACCTAGCTTTCTTTTTGCTAAGTCAACCATAACCTTGTATGTTTCTGCTGCAGGAACAGGATCAATATTTAACTCTCTTAATCTTTCAAATGCATCTATATATAAACCTGAACTTCTTTCTGCGCTGCCTTCAGGAAACATTGATATGATTTCAAAATCACCAAATATCATATCATTGGCAAGCGACAGACGACCTACTCTTGTAGCATCTGTATAAACTTTTAACAAGTTAACAGAAAAGAATGCTTTCATAACAGCTTCTTTTACTTTTGATGCTTTATACACAGCTTCATCAATACCAACCTGTCCAATTGCACCATGTGCACCAGTGTCATAACCATATCTATAGAAGTCTATTAAATTTCTAAGATATTTATCACGAGTAACACCAGACTTTGGATTTATATATGACCAGTTATCACTAATATCATTGCGTAATTTTTGTGAAAACTCTTCAACACCTTTAGCAATCATAGGCATAAGCTTCTTATCATTTTTTGCACCGAGCAAAACAATTGCTGCTTCCGGTGTTGACGCTAATGCCGATAAATCAAGATGACCAAAAGTATTAAAGAAAGTAATATGACCTATAAGTCTTTCAAGTTTTTTACTTTTTAATCTTCTATAATCACCACGACTTGCTGCAATATAATCCATAAAGTGTGTAGCAATACGTGAATCCCAATCACCACCCATTTCATCTTTAATTATTTTAAGTAAAATGTTTATGTTGTTTCCATTCTCACCCAGATATCTTCTATCTATTGCATAGTTAGTTTGTTCTTGAATGTTTTCCATAAGCCTTTGAAAAGGATCGTTTTCTAAAAACTTAGAGTCATCTCCAAATACATCTTCAAGAATTCCTTTACCAGTTCTTAAGGACTTAGACGGAAAGTTCATAAAACCTAACTCATGTACTGTGCTTAAGTCATAACCAGTAGGACCGTTTTCAATCATGTCAAAAAAATCTGTTGCTTGTTCAGATGTCCAACCATTGTCTTCTAATGTTTTAATAAACTCATCTTTGTTTTCAAGCACAGTATCTTTTTTAAGACGCTTGCTTTTTTGAAACCAAAAAGGTTTTTTATTTGGTCCAGTACGTGCAATCAAACCATCAACTGCATCATAAAGTTTGTCTGTAACACCTGTACCTTTCTTTTCTTGACCACCAATAGCTAAACGCAATTCTTCTAGCTTATTAATATAAGGCTTGAACTTGGCTGAGACTTGTGTAGTGCTTTTACCAGAAGCTCTTTCATCTAAATAATCAAGAAACAAACTGTTTGCCTCTGACTTAGTTCTTCCAGTATTAAATCTACCAGCTTCTAAACCAACACCAAGTAACATATACAAATCATCTTGTATTGTTTTAACCTCAGCCATCAAACCAGACTGCATCATTCTTTTCATTTCAAACAAATCAACACCTTGCATGCTAGAAAATTTACCAGAGCCAGCTATTGTTTGTAGAATTTGAAATGCTTCTTTGCCTTTGTCAGATATGTTTGGATTGTTTAATACTTTGTTTTCCCAAAACGCACCTAACTTTTGTGTAAACCTTTTAGGAAACTCTTTAAAGTTTTGATAAATTGTTTTTGCTCCACCTCTCCATTTAGACTTGTCTTCATAATCACCCTTTTTTCTTTCAGCACTTATTTCTTCTGCTATACTTTGAGAAGACTCTAATTCACCTGCTGAATTTCTTTGGTTGTAATACTCAGGTGAGCCATATGGTGCTGTTGGTGGTGGCGTTCCATGCTTTGGTTTGTTAGCATCTATATTTTGTACCATATTGTCTAGATTATCTTCAAGTCGTCCGCCAATATATCTGCCTTCAACTTTAGCGTCCATCTTCCCTTGACGTTTAAGCTTTTGAAATCCACCAACTTCACTTGTGAATGTTGTTGTACCTCTTATAGCTCCACCAAGAAACATACCACCTGCTGCTGCATTAGCCATGATTCTTTTGTATTCATCTACATCAAACGGTTTTCTTATTTGTTCGTCAGTACCTAGTCTACCGCCTTGATATGAAATAGTTTCTTGAGCAACTTCTGTTAATCCTTCTATTCCTGCACCTAACAAAACTCCTTTGCCAGTTTGTTTTGCAAGAACAGCTTTGCTCATTTGTAATGTAGCAATAGTATCTAAGTCTTTTAATGCAGCTACAGTAATGTTTCCAAAAACATCTTGTACTTTAAGTCGTGCTTCGTCTATGCCAACACCTTCTTTCTTTGCATAAGCTTTTGCAACCTCTTCTAGTCCTTGTCTTTTTAAAACTTGACCAGTGCTAAATATACCAGCTAGTCCTAATCTATCTAAAGATGCCATTGCAATACCACCAGTTAATCCGATAGCAGCATTACGTTGATCCATGTCACCTTCCATGTTTCCATATACTTCACCAGCATATATCCATGCCATTGGAGCTTGCCAAGTTAAAGCAGCACCAAAAATTGTGCCTAAGATTCCAGTAATTGGAGCTGTAGCAGTAACTGTTGCACCAGCAACAGCTGAGCCAACTATACCTAATATGTATGGCAAAGCTACGCCAGTAGATGTTTGTGCCCAATCAACAAAATCACCAAAGTTTTCTATTTGAGTAAAATCATTTTTGATTCTAGGCATTTGTGACAATCTATATGCAGATTCATCAGCTCCTATTTGACCTCTGTCAAACATATACTGACTACCAATTACATCTCCACCTAAAGAAATTGCGTTGTTTAAACTTTCTTTTATTCCACCCCATCCTTGTAACCAGCCTCCAGCAAAATCAGATGTCGACTCATTGTCTAATGTTCTACCGGGATGTCTAAACTGTACTTGTGAATCAAAAAACGGACTATATGTAGCTCCATAATAATCTTGATAATCACGCAACTCAACTTCATTTAAAGCAGTACGCCTAATACCAATAGATGTTTTAGATTGGTAGTCATTTATTTCATCTCTGGCTTGTGCCCATACATCTGTTTTTTCATCTCCAGATATATCTGTTTGAAATGCTCTTTCAAACAAACCCATGTCATACAGCTCACGCTGATGTTTATTTTGTGGAGTAGCAATGCCTTCATAGACAGCTTTGTCCATAAAGTCATTGCCGTATTTATCTTGCAATCCACCTAAGTCACGACCATAATATCCTTTCTTGCCAGTACGATATATCTGATTCATACCAGATTCATTCCATAATCTTTCGTATAACTCAGTATAAAACTGTCCACCAGCTTCTGCTTTTTTTAAACCTTGAGGAATAATATGTTGTGTTTCAGGCGCACGTGCATTAACAAAACGTACTGGTCCACGATCATCAAGAACTGTATCTGCATCAACTGTGCGAACCTCTGGAAGTATATCTAACAAAGCATTAATTCTTTTTGAACGTTGTATTTCAGTAGCCATGTGACTCCTTATTTATTTAACTCTCGTTTTATTTGTTCTAAATCGTAAGCTCCAGTTTCCATATACATCTTTAATGCTCTTACTTCAACTTCTTCTGATTCATTTGCTAACAAAGAATCAAAATTTTTACCTATATTGTCAAGAGTTAATTTGTTTTTCATATTCACTAAAACAAATTGTGTAAATGGACCCCAACCTTTTTGATAAGCTATTGTTTCCATTTTTTCAAATGCGCCATCGCCTCTATCAAAAGATTGTTTCATAAAATCAGTGTAATCTTTATACAAAAGAATAGTTGTGCCTCTCTCACCTAAACCAGAAGCTCCCAATTTTTGAATTTCAGCACCTAACTTTTGTGTATTTTCAACGCCATCTTTAATAAGCGGTCCTAACTCATTAGAATTACCAACATAAACTTGTTTAGTCCTTACACCATTTTCATTCATTGGTCCAACAAATGGTCTATTTTCTAAATACTCTCTTGTTGGTGAAATTAAATTAGGATCAATAGCACCCATGCCTTCAGTAAACTCTCTTAGCTCATTCTTAATAAAGAACTCTTGTGCATAAGATGCAAGAGGGGCTGATTTATTTCCATATGCTCTTTGTTCAGTTATATATTTTGTGAACACACCATTTAAAGCTGTTCTTTGCACTGGGTCTGTTACATCTACTGCAAACCCTGCTGGTTTTGATTCTTCAAGTGCAACTAATAAACCTGTCCACTCTCCATCTAAATTAATAAAGTTTGCTTTATCTTCACCTATAGAGTTAATAGTATCTTCCATAATAACTCTGCCAGCCTCAATGTTTTCTTTCATTCTTGCAGCTGCTGCATTACGTTCTTTTTCAGGAAGTTTCATTTCATATTCTGCAATCATTTTTGTAATTGCTTCTTGTGCATCTCTTGAAGAATTGTAATCAGCTTTAAACAAATCGTTTTGTAAAGCTCTTTGCTCTTTAGCTATCTCTTGTTGCAATTCTATTTGTGCATCTCTTGCTTCTTGAGCTGCGGTTGCTTCTGCTGAATAATCATCAGCGACTACTCCTAGTCCTGTGTTCATTGCTGTAACAAAATCATCTCCAAATAACATAGCTCCAAAAGCCACACCCATTGCTTTTTTAAACCTGTCAGTTACTGTAGGTGCATTTGCAATTTGTTCTAATACAGCTTCAGCTTCTCTTATAGCTTGGTCATCAGAAACACCGTCAGCCCATAATGCAAAATCATTTAAACGTGTTAATTCATTTGGCTGCTCGCTAGCAATAACTTTGACAGCTTCTTGAACCATATCTTCTGTTGCTTCTTTTTCTTTTTCGGTTGCTTTAGACTTGTCTTCAGTAACAATTGGCACTTCAGTTGTATCTAAAATAGAACTTGTTGATATTTCTTGTAATTTTTTTTGTCTTTCTAATTCTGCTTTAAAACTTTCAGCTGTAACTGGTGTGTCTGTATCTTTTTCAAGAGCTGCCAAAACAGACTGCACTTCATCATATGGTGTTTTTGAAATAATTCTATTTAAATCACCTTCAGGTGTATCAGGATATGCAGAACTTTTTGCTCCTTGACCAGCTTCTGGATCATAGTTTGGATTTGGAACAAAAGCTCCAGAGCCATCTAAAACATATTTAGGATTCTCGTATAAATCAGAATTGTATGTACCATCAAATAATCCAGAAGTTAAATTATCTTGCTTAGGATCAATTGCGCTACTCTTAATTAATTCGCCACTTACATCATCAAAATAATCTGACTCGTAAACTCCAGCAGGAGCTGGCGTTTCTAATTGATCTGTGCTTGTAATAAAAGAACCACTATCAGTTGATGCTTTAGCTTCTCCAATACCTAAAGTTGCTAATACAGTATCTAAAATACTTTGGTCTGTATCATTTTGTGTTTTGTTTTTTATTTCAGTAGTATCACCGTTTGACATAGTAGTCTGTGATTTAGTTTCTATAGCGCCATCATTTGCTATAGACACTTCAAACTTTGCTTTGTCTGGAGAACCTGCAATAATTTCAGGAGTATCTAATACAGCACCAAACTCATTTGTTAATAAAGTAGGTTCATCTCTTTGCATAACATTTGTAACTATTTCATCTATAGCTTGTGGTGATAAAGAGTTTTGATAATCTCTTAATCTAGATTCTCTTGTACTAGGTATAGTCATAGTACTTCCCATGCCATTTATGTAACCACCGGGCTGTCCATAGTCAGGAGTTATTGCATCCCATTCTTCAAAAGTCATGTAACTCTCCTTTAATTTAATCCCATTTTAGAAAGACTAGATAGAAAATTTCTTACAGGATCGTTTGTTTGACCCATTGGTTGAGTAAAATCATCATATATAGGCACACCAGCTTTGTTTGTTGGTGCTACATAATCATCATAAATTAATTGATTGTTTAATTTTGGATCACTAAACCCACTTGTTCTTTCTCCACTTTCACCTTGTAAATTTTGAATCAATGCTCTGTTATGAAACCATTCTTGTTCTAACAAGCTAGGTCCAGGTGTTGCTTGTCCTACTGGTCTAGTTGGTATTTTGTATTCATCACCTTCAGGAAATCCAAAAACTTTATTTCCTTGTGCGTCAGTTCCTACTTGAACATAAGGAGCCTGCATTACTTTTGGTTGCTGTTCAATACTTTTTTGATTTTGTAAAGCACTTCTAAGTTCTTTGTCTTTCTTTTTTGCTCTTGCAAGACGCTCAGATGTTGATGGTTTTTTTGCTGGAGCCATACTATCAGATATCATTTGACCTAATGCACCTGCTGCTTTCTCTCCTAAACCTTTTTTCTTTTCATAAGGTCTAATAGCTGCAGGTTGACCAAGCGGAGACATCCTACCTCTAGCTTGCAAACTATTGTATAACGGTGCGTATAAATTTGCCATTACTTGTCTCCTAAATTAAAGTCCATATCTTCCGCCTATTCTTCCAGTTCTTCTTGAGTTGCCACCACCCGGACTAACGCCAAAAGCAGTGTTGCTACTTATTCTTCTTGTTGGATAACGTGAAACTAAACCACTTCTATCTCTATCTGCTAAGCCTGATAATGGTCCACTACTGCCTAAACTCTTTTTGTTCATTGTTAATTTTTTAGTTGCAGGACTAAACAACTCGCCAGTTTTATAATAATTATTTATATTAGCTTGTCGTTGAGCAGCAAAATCATCCCATGTTCCACCACTTGCTGGACCTTCAGGATATTTATCTTTTAATTCTAACAACGCTGCTTCATCTAATTGATCTGAATATTTTGCAGCGTACTGGTCGGTAGCTACTTTAAAACCACCGGGATAATTATGTGCATCAATAGTTCTTTCCATATCATTTAAAGGTCGTTGCCCACCAAACCCCATGCTAAAACCACCACCGCCACCTCCAGACATAGGTTCACCCATTGGGTTAGACGCTTCTAAAGGGTTGTATCCAATTCTTTCCAGTTGTGATTGAGCTATACCAAACATACCTAATGGTCCCATTTTTCTTGGATGCATTATTTACCTCCTTGGTCTGACTCTGTTCTGGTTTTCTTAGATGCAATATTAGAAAACATTTCACCTAATTGTGTTAGTCCAGTATAACCAGCGTCATTAACATTCTGTTGTTGTTGCTGTTGAGCTTGACCAATCTGTGCCATTTGCCCAGCACCTGTGCCTTGTGCTTGTAATGCTGCTTGTGTATTTGCAACATCCATTTGTTGTCTTTGCATATCTATTTGACCAAACGATGCTGCTAAATCATTAGCTATCGATTGATTGTTTATAAACTGCCGAGAGCCACCAATGCCTCCCATACGTCCAGCTGCAGCAGCATTCAAACCTAAAGCTTGTAACGCTTCATTCTTGGCTTGCTGTCTCATACCAGACAAATCAGTCTGACCAGCCA
>WLWG01002679.1_pt1 | contig 13192 bp, 11 predicted proteins | sample 6712871 | NCBI WGS metagenome assembly WLWG01 (sample SAMN12718693, study PRJNA515312) | sponge metagenome | isolation source: marine sponge | host: Mycale hentscheli | place: New Zealand: South Island, Marlborough, Capsize Point | collected 2003-05-01 | reverse complement strand
TCTTGATTTGTTCCATGTCTTTCTCCTTTTTTTGTCTTCTGTCGAGTTTCTAAATCTAGAAGATTTCGGCATGGAACACTCCTGTTTTACAATATCTTCTTTTGGGCATTTAATATTATAATTCTCAAAACATTCATAAAATCGGATTTCCAATCCTCTTAAAATATGATACCCATCGAAATCTAAAAAAATATTTGTGGATCTGAAAATCGCCTTCGAAAACGGTCTAACTTAGTTAAAAAAGGAGAACTCTAATGACAGCCAGTAAACCAGGAGGATTGGCCGGTGTCGTGGCCGGGGAAACAACGATTGCAACCGTGGGAAAAGAAGGCGCAGAACTTACCTATCGAGGATATTCCATTGAAGACTTATCTGAAAATACTTCATTTGAAGAAGTCGCTTATTTATTGTTGAAAGGCGAGTTGCCGAATGGATCTCAACTAGAGAGCTATAAAGCTGAGCTGAAAGGGTTAAGAGGTTTGCCGGACGCTTTAAAAACCGTGTTAGAACAAATCCCCGGTGATGCACATCCCATGGATGTCTTGCGTACAGGATGTTCGGCATTAGGGACGATGGAACCTGAAAATGAATCACGTGATCAATTTTTCATTGCAAACCGTCTCATTGCTAGTTTTGGGTCGATGCTCTTGTATTGGTATCATTACCAAAAAAGCGGGCAGAAAATTAATGTAGAGACCGATGACACGAGTGTGGCCGGTCATTTCTTGCATTTGCTTCATGGTAAAGCACCCGACGAGAACCTTGAGCGTGTTATGGATGTCTCCTTAATCCTCTATGCCGAACATGAATTTAATGCCTCCACCTTTACCGGTCGTATTATTACATCCACCTTGTCTGATTTTTATTCCGCGGTTACAGGGGCTATCGGCGCTTTGCGAGGCCCTTTGCATGGCGGGGCCAATGAGGCCGCCATGGAATTGATTCAAAAATTCTCAACCGCGGACGAGGCCGAGGAAGAGCTTATGGCCATGTTAGCACGGAAAGATAAAATTATGGGGTTTGGTCATCGTGTTTACAAAATATGTGATCCGCGATCTGACATTATTCAAGGGTGGGCTAAAAAACTTTCAGAAGCCGCAGGGGATACCGTTATTTATCCGGTTTCCAAAAGGATCCATGCGGTGATGAAACGCGAAAAGAAATTATTCCCTAATTTAGATTTTTATAGCGCCTCCGCCTATCATTTTTTAGGCATCCCAACGCCTATGTTTACACCGATATTTGTTATATCGCGTATGACAGGTTGGGCTGCACACTTCTTTGAACAACGAGCAGATAACCGCTTGATAAGGCCTTCCGCTGATTATGTAGGACCTGAACCACGGCTGGTTGTTCCCCTCGCGGAACGAGGATAATGTCATTAGGTTAGTATGTTCTCCTTCAGAGAGCGTTATTTATTGTCATCAATGACGGGCCACTCTTTGGTCCTCTTGACGTACGTAAGCACAGACTGACGACATGAAATGTCAAATAACGAGCTTAAATTGAAAAAGCAATATGATGAGCACACACATTTCCAATATTCGCCCCAAATCCGATGACATCCTTATCAAAATAGCGGACTATGTAACCGACTATGTCATTGATAGTGACGAAGCCTATAATACAGCGCGCTATTGTCTTCTAGATACATTAGGGTGTGGGTTTCTTGCTCTTAATTATCCCGAATGCACTAAGTTATTAGGTCCTATTGTCGAGGGCACTCAGGTTCCGAATGGTGCCCGAGTTCCCGGAACGTCCTATGAACTTGATCCCGTACACGCGGCGTTTAACATTGGGTGTATGATCCGTTGGTTAGATTTTAATGATACCTGGCTTGCTGCAGAATGGGGTCATCCATCAGATAATCTTGGTGGTATATTAGCGGTAGCTGATTATATGAATCGCGCAAAATTTTTTGGGGTAAAGAGTCCTCTGAGTGTGAGAGATGTCCTAACAGCCATGATTAAAGCGCATGAAATTCAAGGTGTTCTTGCATTAGAAAATAGCTTTAATCGCGTAGGTCTTGATCATGTAATTCTCGTTAGGGTGGCCACAACAGCCGTTGTCATGGCTATGCTGGGAGGGACAAAAGATCAAATCATAGATGCTCTATCAAATGCCTGGATTGACGGCGGAGCCTTACGCACATATCGTCATGCCCCCAACACCGGTTCACGAAAATCATGGGCTGCGGGCGATGCAACCAGTCGCGCTGTACGACTCGCGTTGATGGTGCTTAAAGGGGAAATGGGATATCCGGCCGCATTAACAACTCAGACATGGGGGTTCTATGATGTTTTGTTTAAGGGGAACACATTTAGTTTAGCCCGACCGTTCGGTTCTTATGTGATGGAAAACGTCCTGTTTAAGATTTCGTTTCCTGCGGAGTTTCATGCACAGACCGCAGTTGAATGTGCCCTGAAACTTCATGCGGAAATCAAAGACCGCCTTGATGATATTGAACAAATAACCATTACGACACATGAATCTGCGATCCGCATTATTGACAAAACAGGGCCTTTACACAATCCCGCTGACCGAGATCATTGTATACAATACATGACAGCGATTGGTCTTATATTTGGCGATTTAACAGCGGATCATTATGAAAATGATGTTGCTGTTGATCCGCGTATTGATGCGTTGCGAGAGAAAATGGTCATCGTAGAAGATCCGCAATATAGTAAGGATTATCTAGATCCGGACAAACGTTCCATTGCCAATACCCTTCAAATCAGATTTAAATCAGGCGAAAGTACGGATAAGGTGACTGTAGAATATCCCGTAGGCCATCGACGTCGACGAAAAGAGGGTCTTCCTGTATTACTCAACAAATTTGAGAAAACGCTGTCTCCTTATTTTAATGAAGAGGAACAAAAAACGATCTTAAGTCTATGTACCAATCCATCCCAGCTTGATACGACGCCCGTTGATGAATTCATAAGCTTGTTGATTAAAAAAATTGATATGAATGCTATTGTTGGTACGTCAAGATGTCCGGCCAAATTAATACGTGAACGGTCCGGTTAGCTGAGCAGTCATCTTTTGAGCGAGTATAAAGGGGTCAAGATTTCAAAGCGAACGGTAAAGATTCGAAACAGGACTCTGGACATTCATGGAGCTCTCGCCAAACCAAGCTTGAACAACCGATTCTTGGCTCTGCAGTGAAGAAGAATGCACGTTAATATAATTAGGTAATCCATTGAACATTCTCAAATGATACGGAGAGCCAAAGGACGTAAATACTACACAGGAATGCTCCATGTAAAACCTTCCTAAGAAAATTCGATTATGTGCCCCCACCGAACGTGTAGACTGTATCGCCCAATCTGCTTTAAACGCAAAGTTAATAAAAATAGTATCGTATGGGTCAATACTATCAGAAAAAAAATGGTCTACGGGGTTCAGTAAATGGGTTACATAAAAACCTCGCTCTTTCAATTTACAATCGATGACCGGAAGATCAATATCCCCACGAGAAAGAGTAACGGTTAATATATTTGATTTTGGCTTAAGGTTTAGAGGGAATAAATGATGCAAATCGCGAACACAATGAATGGCCTCGGCTGCTATTTTTTTGCTGGCTGTATTAAAATCGTCTTTATCTTTGGATAAAACTTTAGACCCTTGATGCCCTCCCTTGTTTGTGTAAACCTAACCGCGTTTTAAGCTCCAGAACACGCCGTGTAGCGTCAGTAATACGATCGCCAGAAAGTGTGCCTGACGAGTATGCTTCACACAATATAGTATAGTCTTCTGGGAGGCGGGGAAATAAAAGCATATCACAACCCGCATTAAGGCATCCCACTGTTCGATCTTTACGGTTCATATAACCAGCGATCCCGCCCATACTCATGTCATCAGTAATAATAAGATCTTCAAACCCTAATCTTTTACGTAGCAAGTCTGTGACAATACGTCGGCTAACAGTAGCTGGCCGTTGAATCCTTCTTTGATCAAGATGATTATCCCAAGCCGGAAAAGCAATATGACCGATCATAATAGATAAAACACCTGCTTCAATGTTCTTTCCAAAAGTCTGTCCAAATACAGCCCACCATTTCTCTAAAGAAAGAGAATTGACGGATGTCACAACGTGTTGATCCAGATCATCGACACCATCACCCGGAAAATGTTTTGCACAAGCGACCAACCCATGGTTTTACATCCCGCAAACAATAGCGGTCGCAATTTGGCTAATACGCTCCGGGTTATCACCCAGTGACCGCGTATTTGCAATAGGGTTATCGGGATTTAAATTAACATCCACAACTGGAGCAAAGATCCAATGAATACCTACCTCACGTCCCTCCAGAGCCGTGGCCTTTCCCATGGTATAAGCTAGATCTTCAGAATCAGCTGCTTCAACAGCAAGCATGTCAGGAAAAGTAACGCCCCCTTTTATGATGTTGCCTGCACCACTTTCTAAATCAGCTGCTTCAAGAAGAGGAACCCGACTTTTTTGCTGTAAACGGGCTAAATTTGTTCGGTGTTTATCTACAGAAGCCGCTCCAACAAATACACCGCCAAGAGGAATATGCTCAAGCATGTCGATTATCTCATCATACCACTGATACGTGCCAAGATTGGGAAGCAGCAATTGCGCTATACGTTCTTCCATACTCAAAGAGTTCAGAACAGAGTCGACCCAATTCCTTTGTTCCACGGCCAATTTTTTCAACATAATTTATCCTTTCAATCCGGTCATTGAAATTCCATCCATAAAATTTTTCTGCGTAAAAAAGAACACGATTACGATCGGCAAGACCAAGAGCATGCTAGCCGCATGAGATAATACCATTCCGTACCTCCATGTTGACTTTGAAAGAATTGCAAACCTAACGCTAATGTAAAATCTTTTTGATCGGTCAAATAAATAAGAGGTCCAAGAAAATCGTTCCAGGTATACATAAACTGAAACAAAGCGACCATCCCTATTGCCGGACGACATAATGGAAAAACGATTTGCCAAAAAATTCGACATTCGCCACATCCATCCATACGAGCGGCATCAGGTAAATCTTTTGGAATCATCATGAAAAATTGACGCAATAAAAATATGCTAAACCCACCTGCAAAAAATGATGGGACCCATAAAGGGTACAGCGTTCCAATCCAACCCACGAAACAGGCTGTATAGCGGAATCATCACGACCGGGAATGGGATCATCATAGTCGCCAACACCCATAAAAAAACCTTATCTCGACCTTTCCATTTTATACACGAAAACCCATAAGCCACCAACGCACTAGAAAAACCATACCAATAACGGTTAAAAAGCAAAGCAACAACGTGTTCTGAAGATATAGGGGAAAATGTCTCATCGCTTTAATCGCTCCTACAAAATTTCCCCATTGTGGCTTAATTTTTTTGATTCGGGTTGCCTCCACAGGCACTTTCTGGTGGTTCCCAACAGGGACCAGCTGTCCTTTTTGCTCCACATAATCTCGATAGGGTAACCATGATGAAGAGGACAGCGTCTGCTCGATCGGCTTTACGGCAGTAGAAAACATCCACAAGAAAGGGAGCAAGAACAACATGGCACCTCCGAATAGGATGCTATAAACCAAGATATGTCCGATTCTTACTTTTAACGCTAAACGTCTTTTACTCGCCTGCATAATAAATCCTCTTTTGTATCGAACACGTTGCCATCCATGTAAGGAAAAAAATCAACAAAAACAGTATACACGCCATCGCCGATGCATAGCCCATATTTAAGTATGAAAAGGCATGCTCATATAGGTAAACGGTATAAAAAAGAGCCGATCGGTTGATGCCTCCATCTGGTACCATGATGTAGGGTTGGACAAAAACCTGGAGAGAACCAATGAGGCCCATGATCAGATTAAAGTAGATCACAGGAGAAATCATCGGTACCGTAATATGCCACAGTTTTCTTCCAAAAGAAGCCCCATCCATATCTGTTGATTCGTATATATGTTTCGGCACATCGTGAAGCGTCGCCAGATAAATAACGATCATGTTTCCTATCCCCCAAAGCGACATTAAAATCAAGGAGGGCATCGCCCAATGTGGATCGGTTAACCAATTAGGTCCGTCAATACCCATTTTTGCTAGTGCTCTATTTAATAATCCAAAACGACTATTAAACATCCAAAGCCATATCATAGCAGATGCGACAACAGGAACCAAACACGGTAAAAAGTAAGTTAAACGAAATACAGAACGCCCTTTTATAGATTGGGTTAACAGGATGGCGACCAGCAAGGAGAGTAACATCCCTAATGGCAAGAAAAAAGTAGCATAACGGAGGGTATTATATAAAGACCTCCAAAAGACATGATCGGCAACCAGATCACGATAGTTCAATGTACCGACCCATACAGGGTTGGATAGAATATCGTAGTCACAAAATGAATAATAGAGGGCTGCCGCAAGCGGATAGACCGTAAACGTTAGAAAGCCTATGATCCACGGGCTTATAAAAGCTAACCCAACCCATAAAACCCGACGTTCACCACGTGTCATTTTCGTTCCACTCCTTAACGCGCTGCTTTTTTACCACATCCCAGCGTTTATTCATCCTATTAAACTTTGGCTGGGTTCGTCTTTGGACATCTGACAAGACTTCTTCCGGTAAAACATCCAAAGAAAACAGGCGGTCTTCGGCTACCAACCACTCCCGTTTATATTCGTTCCAAACCGATATATGCGGAATAAATTGGGCGTGTGGATTTTTGGCCAAATCAAAAAACACCTTTATAGAAGGATTAGGATGGTCCTTAAAAAAATTTTGCTAACCGTAGCTAACGGCGAAAATTTTCATGGAGAGATTAATATATCTGTGTACTGTGAATGAGCTGATGACCATTCCCATTGCTCAGGGCTTTGAACTAATCCTCTTTTGACAGGATTGTTTTCAATATAGGTGCGTACATACGTGAACTGTTTGGAAGAGTGGACTTTTGCGTCGTAATATCCGTCTTGCCATTTCAAGAGTTGCCGGGTGGAACCGCCTCCCACATTAGAGTTGTCTCCCATGCGGGGGCGGACTCTGAGACTAATGTGGGAGGCGGTTCCACCCGGCGACTCTTAAGATAGAAAACCCGCAATTTTCATCGCATGCTGAATCTCAGGATTTTGCATAAAAAACTTCCACACAAATCCAGACCGATAATTTTCAATCATCAACAGCGTAATACCTACATCAATACCAATCACATCTTTGTTCACCCAACCGGTATGGGGATTAAATGCATCGATAAATCCATACTTTTCCCATATACGTCCTCCAAATTCCTCATACATGTATCGCAGCAATACCTCAATAGCCTTTTGGGGAACAAAGGGAATCGAACCTGCGGCCGCACACGGCACGACTGTTCCATCAATCGGCGGGTTAGTGGTTGCCGGAGGTCCACCCCACGCTTTATATCCATCGGGACCATCCGAAGCCGTAATCCCCCAGAGTTTTTCGCTGTATAGAGGAAATGTATCAGATAAATCCATAGAAAACTCACGATGGGCCAAAGTTGCTTGAACTGAATTTTCCCAATAATCCGTATAGGCATCACGGCGATTACGGAAATCGACCCATGCATGTGAGTACTGATGTACAAATAAAGGAGGCACTTGTAGAAACGTTCGACCCCCATATGTAATAATTGGTTCCCGTTTCCAGGCATACCAGATCTCAGGGGGCAGGGGATGTGTTGAGGAACCTAAGGCCATTAAATATATAATCATATGCTCACTAAAACCATCCCACCGGGAGTGAAGAAACCCACTCTCTGGTTTCCACCCCATTGATAATGTAGTGCCATCTGCTAACATCCAACGCCAATCAATCCGCTCATAAAGCTGGGTGGCTAGACGCTCAATTTCTGTTCCTTTATAATATTGGCGGACGGTTAAAACTCCTGCCATTAATAATGCTGTGTCGATAGAAGACAACTCACAGTCGTCAACACGTTGACCCGTTTCCATATCGATAAAATGATAATAAAATCCATGTCCATGAGGTAGATCATTTAAGAGATAACGAAGTGTTATCAAAATACGTTGAATAGCCTCCTGGCTCTTAATCCAACCCCGTTCATCCCCAATACATATAGCCGTTAAACCGAACCCGATGGAAGCAATACTGGAGACAGGAAAAGATTGACGCCCATCGGCCCTGGCCCGATCTGAAATGAGACCATTCTCAGGATTGGCTGCCTCCCCAAAAAAGCGAAAACATCGATGCTGGAGTTCATTTAGAAAGGCTGCATCATCCCCGACTGTTTTGTTAGACGGTGTGTCTGGACGGCAAGAACTGCTCGCTAAAACAACAAAAAAAATGATAATTCCTCAACAAAGAAATATTAATATTAAGACAGATAAATTCAAAAATAAGATATAATATATGCTATATATATCTATGCCAGCCCCAAAAACCCATAAAAATCATTCAAAAGGAAGACACACTCATAAAACAAGAAAGAAGAATCCCAAGTTAAAATCGATGAAGTGCTCTCCTAAGAATAAAAAAGATGTATTGCCATATACCTGCTATACAACTTCCGCTTTAGACAAGCTTAAAACTGTATGGAATGCTCGACATCCTGATCAAACCATAAATTCCAATTCACCTAGAGAGATATGGGAAAAATTGCGACATTATATGCAAGATACATGCTCTACAGAGTCATGTTGGTTAAGGCATCAATGTATAAAACACGATATCGATAAATCATTATGGGGAAAACATTTTGCACCATACAGTCCCGCAAAATGGAAGGAAAATCCAAAAGAATGGTTAACTACGGTAGATATTCAAAAGGTAATGGCTCAATGGGAAAAAGCTTATAAACACTTTGAATTTATAGGACCCTCGCCGATAGATTATGATACTCATATGGTTTTTGGAGAGTGCGTTTGGGAAGAGTTATGTAAATTTTCATTGGGTCAAATGAAAAGACGCGGTATAACAAAAGTTGGTGTAATATTTAACTTAGATAAACATAATCAATCCGGCTCACATTGGGTTGCTGTATTTATTGATATGAAAATGCGCAAAATATATTATTTCGATAGTTATGGTGATCCAATACCATCGCGAATTTCAAAGTTCTGCGATTTTGTTAAAAAACAAGGTGAAAACTTTGGTGAAAATTATGAAATTGTTATTAGTAAAAAGAGACATCAGTACAGTAATAGTGAATGTGGAATGTATTCTATGTATTTCCTTTTACAACTATTACAAGGAACTCCTCATTCCACATTCGAAAAAGTAAGAGTACCGGATTCTTTAATGTTAAAATTGCGCAAAGAATATTTTAATTCCAAATAAAATACATAAAATTAAATCATGTATTTTATTATCATGTCAATAACTTCAAAAGAAAATATTGATTTACTTCGAAACCTTCTCAAAGATCATCCGTTGCAATTGGCAGATCCTAGACAATTTCATGAGATATTTCAAAATGAAATGGAGAGAATTCATAGTAACCGATTTCATTTTAAAAGCAACTTAATGTTAATGAATAAGGAAATTTTGAAAACATTTCAAAGCATAAAAAGTAAAATTATGCAACAACAACAACAACAACAACAACAATTGCGACAATCCCCACAACAGCAGGCAGTACACAGAGAAATTCATCCAAATAAAAATGAAAATATAAACATGCGAATATTTGAAAAAGATTTGAAAGAAAAACAACAAGATTTTAATAATTTAATGAATAAGGAAAAGCCAAAAGAAATTGATTTTAGTGATAAACATCGAGAATATTCATTATCACAAAGTGATTATGATCATAATATGACACAACGCGAGACTGAGTTGGCAAAAATAATGCAAAGTCAACAGCAAAATAAAAGCGTTGAAGCTTGGTTAAAAGGGGAAACAAATACAAAACCAGAAACTATAAATCTTAAAATAGATCACAGCTCAAGTGTTAAATTGGATGCCATTCCATTGCAAAAACAAAAAAAAGTGAGATTTCGAGAAACGGTAACTAATGAAAACTCTGTATCTAATATTATTTCCGAGACTAGCAATAATCATGAGCCAGATTTTTTCAGCAAACTAAAATTAAAGAAAAATGATCAACAAGATAATGATTATAAATCAATATTTAAACAGATGATTGATAATCAAAAATTAATTTTAGAACAACTTACAAATATTTCAGAACATTTAAAATCCAAAAACTCCGGGAAAGCCATTAAACTCTAGTTTTCTTTAGTTTTCCACTTTTTTGATCTATTCTTAGATAACCAACTAATACTGGATCGCCTCCCACTTTTTGGGCTCTTTTATAACTTTGCAAATCATACAATTCACCTTCGGGTGCTTTTCTCGCTGGTAATCTGGTATTGAATCGTTTTAAAGCATATTTTATACCACCTAAAGTTACAATCTCGGCTTCCCATTCTATTTTCTTTAAATTTCTTCGCTCTTGTACATCATACTCAGCTTCGGTCGTTAATGCCGGCGTTGTTGTAAATCGCGATGAACTAACCGAACCAAATGACATGCATACAACCTGGTCTTTTTCACTAGAGTGTAAAGAACAGTCTATCGATGAGCCTTTAATTGCTCCCAATATTTGTTTATTTATAGACTCTTTAATGTTTGAAACTTCAAACAAATGCTGATCACTAGTCAAAGGAACGCCACGATTTATTTTACTTACATCCTTTTCTAATAATTCTTTGGGAGCCATTCCACCCGCACTTTCTGGTATTAGCTGATCATCCGTAAATTTCATCAAATACATAAATACCTTTACATCTCGCTCATCCTCTTCTAATTTATTATGACTACATATACGTCTAGCTCTTCCAATAACCTGTTCGACTCTAACTGGGTGCCAATACGGTTCCATAATATGAACCATTCGCGTATTTTTTAATGTAATACCTTCTGCACCACTACTTGTAATCATAAATACGCTAATTATTTCTCCATGATTATTGTTCGGAGCTTTCGTTAACAAATAGTCTCTGATTCCACTAGGAATTTTGTCCCAAGTGCCATTATATATATTTCTTAATATCTCCTTTTCTTCAACTGTTTCCGTACCAGTAAACAACGCATATTTTGGCAAATCCAGTTTTTCTTCCGGAATATCAAGTTTCCATATACCGCCAACTTTCTTAAGTTTGAAATTGGTATAACCATTCGCTTCTAATACAATAGAAAAAATCCCGATACCTTCCAATGTTCTAAACTGAGAATAAACAAGATGTAGTTTTCTATCATTATTTGTAATATTTTTAAGAACTGCCAGAAATTTGGGACTAAATATTTCTAACTTCTTTGGGGTTAAAAATTCGCCGGCTCTGGCTTCTAAATCAATAAGAGCCTGCTTAATCCTAGCTCCGTATGCATTATCGACAGATTGACTACTTACAGATTCTAATGCACTTTCATCATCCGCTTCAAAACGCCCATCAACATTAGCTATTTTTTCTTGAATCGATATCGCATCCATATCATCTTCGTCCAATCCAGGATCAAGTATAGCCTGTTGCAATCCCTGACCCTCCTGTTTCATGGGTCTAATTATATCTCGAGGAAAAACGAAATTACAAAATGCTCTGCTAAATATACGATAAGTAGAAACAGTATCTGCGTATACTCCACCATCCTTAGCTCTTCTTCTTTTCTGAGCATTTCTTTTTTCTAAAACACGTTCATTTTTTCTAGCTTCTTCATAAAGCCCAAACTGATAATCTGACATGTCAATATCAACAACTCTAAAATCTTCTTCAATGTTAAATCTAGGCATCAACTCTTCCTGGGCACTTCTAAAATAGGATGTTAACCCTAATATACGTCTTTGCAAGAGATTTTCATTTTTAATTTCACCCGTTTTTGGATTAACAAACATTGCATTGAAAGTATCTAATGTGTCCGGCAAAGCCTTATTAAGTTTTACCTGTACTGATATAGTCTCTACACCATTTTTTCTAAGGATATCTCTACATATATTAACAAATGCGGAATCAGACATTGGCTTACATCTAAAATCTTCTTTTTCTCCCTCTCTAGCTACATTTTCACAAGAATATCCTTTCGCACAATCGCGTCCCTTCTTCTTTTTGTCACACTTATTATTTCCCTTATTCTTTTTGATTCCGGAATACGTACCATCTGTGGATTCGTTTACAAATCCAAAAGGGTTACGTGTAATTACAATTCTTTTAGATGAATTATCATATTCGATAAAATCATGCAGAGCGAATGATTTAAAGATTTTTTCAATTGTTTGCTGATTTACTACTTCGCTAGTTTGCACATTTACTGTAAAAATAAAAGTTTTTATATATCCACGTAACATATTAAACATGACACCCATCTCATTAGGATAATTAATAATTGGCGTTCCTGTTAAGAAGATAATACGACAATTTTCAGCAGACATTAACCATTCATAAAGCATATAAGATAATGATGTTGGTTTTTTTATTTTATTCACAATTCTAGATACAAAATTGTGAGCTTCATCGACTATCACCACTTTATTATCAAACGGATTGTTAGTTTTTGACAAAGATTTTAGGTCGCCCAAAACTTTATCACTTTTGCGCAAACCATTATAGTTTACAAAAATATATTTGGTTTTTATCATTCTATCTATTTGATCATTTAAAGCTAATTTATTTGCCGTTGAAAGCCCTTCAAAATTGGAAGGTTTTTTGACATTTACCAACCAAGCACCACCTTTTTCAGTAATATATTCTTCCGATAAACCCATGGCCTGTGACAAAACTTTTGTGATTTTGCTATCACCTCCAGTAGGTATAAATTCCCAGAATTGATTTAATCTATATAACGGGTCTCCACATACCGTTAACTCACTAATATAATTTTGACGTAGAGAAGCTGGTGTCATAATAATAATAGGTTGTGTCGTTTTCAAACCTTCTGCGATTCCAATAGATGCACACGTTTTACCTGCTCCAAGACCGTGATATAAAAGTAAGCCTCGATATGGTGTAAACATGTTAATGTAATCTCTAACAATCTGCTGATGCGTCATTAAACTAAAAGATCCTTTAGGTTTATCACAGGAAATATCTTTACTCTCCTCTATTAATGCAGCTCTGTAAGGTTCAAATAAACTATTAATAAAATTAACAAAAATTTCTCGGTTATTCATATAATAAGCACTAGCTCTAATATTAACAGGAGCTTGATCACGTGGCAATCTCTCTTGTATAATCGTA
>WLWG01002678.1_pt1 | contig 13193 bp, 17 predicted proteins | sample 6712871 | NCBI WGS metagenome assembly WLWG01 (sample SAMN12718693, study PRJNA515312) | sponge metagenome | isolation source: marine sponge | host: Mycale hentscheli | place: New Zealand: South Island, Marlborough, Capsize Point | collected 2003-05-01 | reverse complement strand
ACAAGTGATTATTTTGATATACAATGTTATAGTGAATTAAGTGGCGGCACAACTTTACAACCAACAGATAGTGCTTCACGATTAATGTGGTTCTGTGCAACGAAGTTAATAGGAGTATAGATGAGCAGTGAAATAAAAGCAGATAAGTGGTCCCCCGCTAGTGGAACGTCCGCAACGATCGGTGACTCAGGTGACACGTATACCGTACCAACGGGCGCCAACTTTACTGTAACGGACGAATTAAAAACTAATAAGATCTCTCCAGCGTCGGGAACCACTTTTACATTAGGAGATTCAGGAGATACATTTAACATACCATCAGGAGCTACGATTGCCAATGCAGGTACAGCTACTGGCTTTGGTGAAAGTAATACACCTTATTTTGAAGTAAAACTTAGTAGTCAACAAGATATTAGTGATGCTACAAAAACTTTAATTACTTTTAACTCTGAGCGTTTTGATAGTGGTAATGCTTTTAATACTAGCACATATAAATATACTCCTCAAACAGCAGGAAAATACATATTTACTCTTGTTGTTTATGGACTTTCAAGCAACGCAGGAAATGCTAATACAAGAGGTATAATTGGGTACATAGATAAAAATGGCTCAAGTGTTCAAATAAATGAATTTGATTTTAACAACAACGACATAAGACAAGGACAATGTGTAACAACAGCAACAATAGATATGAACGGCAGTAGTGACTATGTGCAATTCTATGGAGAAGTAAATACAGTAGATGGTGTGAATGGAAGATTGTCCGCTTACACTATGGCAAGAGGTTGGAGATTAACATAATGGCACTAACTAGACTAGGACTTAATCAATCAATTAACTTAGCGAGCAACGTTACAGGTACGCTTGCTACAGGTAATGGTGGAACTGGTGCTACAAGCTTTGCTCCTGGTAAATTATTACAAATTCAACACACTAATTATAATACATCAACAACTATTCAAGACCAAGGTTATGTAACAACGGGTGTAACTTGTGCAATTACTCCTAGTGCAACTAATTCAAAAATATTTGGAATGTTTAAATTACAAGCTAGAGGATCTAATCTTACAAGTTCGTATGAATGGGGTTATGGTTGTAAAGTTACTAGAACAGGTGGAGCAACTGGAGATATATTTGAAGAAAAATCTGGTAGTGGTCAAGCATATTCAACTTATTTTATATCAAATGCTAGTGGTGTTACTACTAACATATCACAACACAGTTCCTTTTCATTTTTAGATACAACTCATGACACTACATCTGCAATTACCTACACAGTTTTTGCAAAAACACAAAGTGGAAATCAAGCTGTAATATTTCAAAATGCTTCTCCAGGTTTTCCTTCACAGTTTACTTTAATGGAGATTGCAGCATGAGTATAAAATTTTTAACAGCACTAAGAAATATTAGACCAGAAACTTATATGTCTTTTGTTGGAGAAATAGAAACAGAAGAAGATTTTAAAAAAGTAAATTGGAGTACAGGAATAGATGAAAATGGATTTTCTATTACTACTACAACAAATCCTCATTCAGAAATAACATGGACAGCCGTCAAGGCTGAGATGGATAAACTCTAATGACCTTCGCAGCCTCTTCATTTGCTGAGGCAGCTTTTTCCTCACAAGGAATAAGTGATGTCGAAATTGCCGTTACAGGCGTATCACTAAGCTCGGCTCTTGGTACAGCAAGTGTTGTAGCCATTGCTAATCCTAATGTTAATGTTACAGGTGTATCGGCTTCTGTTACACTTGGTGGATCAGGTGTATCGGCAGGTGGTAATGCAGAGGTAACAGTTGTTGGTCAAGCACTTAGCACGGCTCTTGGTAATGAAGCCGTCGTTGTTGATTCCCCTAATGTTGTTGTATCTGGCTTTGGTCTAAGTACCACGCTTGGTAATCCAACATACTTTAGTAGTACAAATCCACAACCTGTTGGCGAAGAAATATCCACGGCTCTCGGAACCATAACTGTTGAAGGTGTACAAAATATTAATGTTACACTTACAGGATTTGGTCTTAATACAACTTTAAATAATAGTGGCGTTGTCGTAAATACAAACGCTGATCCAGTCATTACGCCGTTGACGTTAATGTCAATGGATTTAGGAAACATTAGTGTTCAATTAAATGGAGATGTTAATCTTACAGGATTTGGTATGTCGATGGCTTTATCAAACTCTACAGCTGTTTACGCATGGACGGAAGTCGATGATTCTGAAACTTCAACATGGACAGAAGTCGATGATTCTGCTACAATGACATGGCTAGACGCAGCGTAGGATAATTTATGGCATCAACTTATTCATCATTACTACAATTAGAGTTAATAGGCTCAGGAGAACAATCTAATGCTTGGGGTAATACTACCAATAATAACCTACAGTATGGATTAGAATATTCTATTGCAGGCGTATATACAAAGAATTTATCAGCAGCTTCTAGTCCTTATACCTTAACAACAGCAAATACTATTAGTTCAACACAAGCAGATAATGAAAATAGACAGTCTGCTATTATATTTACAGGTCATGGATCTAACTTTATTATACAATTTGCAGCCACACAAAAAACTTTCTTTTTACGAAATGCAAGTGCAGCCTATACTATTACAGCAAGATTAGGAGGATCAGGTAACACTTATGTTATACAACCAAGCACAAGTGTATTTCTCGCAACAGACGGTACAAATTGGTATAATTTACAAACATCAGGGACTGATTGGCTAACAAAAACAGGAACGTATACAGCTTTTCCTGGTGATAAAATATTTGCTAACACGGCGAGTGGAGCTTTTACAATTACTTTACCTGCAGCTCCTGCTGTTGGCGATGAAGTAAGATTTGTTGATCTTGCTAATTCTTTTGATGCAAATAGTTTAACTGTAGGAAGAAACAGTTTAAAAATTGATGGTCAAACATCAGATTTAACAGTATCTACTGAGGGTGCTGCTTTTTCATTAGTATACTCAGGATCAACTTATGGTTGGAAATTAACGGAGAAATAATATGCCTACATACGAATCAATTAAATATAAATTTTCAGGGACAGCTATTACCGGTGTATTACAGACAGCAAGTAATTTAAATGACGTTGCTGCAAAAGATACATCAAGAGATAACTTAGGTGTAGAAATCGGTGTTGATGTACAAGGATTTTTTTCTGCTAGTGCAGGAACCAACGCTAACGGAGCACGAACAGTAAGTACCTCTTCTCCTTCAGGCGGATCTGATGGAGACGTTTGGTATAAGTATTCGTAATGAGCTATGCCAGTTTACGTTAAATCAGGTGGTACATGGCGTGAAACATCACAACTTTATGTAAGAGACGGTACCTCTTATACCAATAAGACTATTTTAAATGGTTACATAAAACAAAGTGGAACGTGGGAAGAATTCTATACTTTATTTAATACTCCTGCAGGTTTTACATCAGCAGGTTCGGGTACAACAAATGCTACTGTTCCTACTAATGCAAACGCTATTCAAATACAAGCTGCTGTAGGCGGTGGTGGCGGAGGTAATAAAGGTCAAGACTATGATAACATAGGTCTTGAACAAGGAGGACCAGGTGGTGGATCTGGAGCTTATATTTCTGATGTTGTTTTTTCTGTAACAGGCGGTGAACAATTAACATTTGCTGTGGGCGCTTTAGGACCCGCAGGATCGAATTCATACTCTGGTGGTGGACCAGCAGCAGGAGGCAACACTACTTTGTCAGGAGCAACTACAGGACCTATGTTTACTTTAATAGGTGGTGGATCTGGACAAGTATCAGGTGGTGGTGTTCAAGGACCTGCTTCAACTTTAACAGGAGGAACAGCAGGAACAGTAAGTCAAATAGGAACACGGTTAACATCTGGAACAACAGTAGATGGTATAAATATAACAAGTTTTAATAGTGGACCTGCTGGATCCTTTAACCAAGCAGGAAGTGGGGCTGCAGGAACAAACGGTATAAATTACGGTGGAGACAACGCAAATGGTGTAGGAGCAAATGGCGGTGCTTCTTATAGTGGTAATATAGCTGGTGGTACAGGTGGTAATGCAGGTAATGGCGGTGCTTACAATCCTGATCAAGTAGGTAATCCAGGAACAAGAGGATCTGGAGGTGGCGGTGGTGGAACCGAACAAGGAGCACCTGGCGGTGCAGGTGGAGTTGGTGAAATAATATATAGATTTATGAGGATTGCATAATGCCTTTAACAAAAATAGAATTTGCTCCAGGAATAGATAAACAAAATACGGAGTATGGTGCAGAAGGTCGTTGGACGGATTCCGATATGGTACGTTTTCGTTATGGCTTACCAGAGAAGATTGGTGGATGGACTAAACTTATTCAAGATACATTAATTGGAGTAGTAAGAGATATGCATGCTTGGTCTGATCTTAATGGTGTAAGATACATGGCCCTTGGCACAGACAGAAAATTGTATGTTTATTCTGAAGGAGCTGCTTATGATATTACTCCTGTTAGAGCAACGCAAGCAGGACTAAGTAATCCTTTTGCAACGGTGTCTGGTAGTGCAACTATTACAGTAACAGACGCAGCTCATGGAGCTTTAGCAGGTGACTTTGTTACGTTTAGTGGAGCAACAGCTACAGCAGGTTTAGATATGAACAAAGAATTTGAAATATCAACTTATGTTGATGCTAATACTTATACTATAACTTACACAGGAAGCACGGCTAATGCTACAGGTAATGGAGGAGGAACAGTAACTGCAACATATCAAATAAGTGTAGGACTAGCTAACTCGGCTTATGGTTATGGATGGGGAACTGGTGCATGGAATACAGGAACGTGGAACACACCAAGATCTACTTCAACAGTTACAATTGAAGCTAGACAATGGTCTTTTGATAATTTTGGTGAAGATTTATTAGCAACGGTTAGCGAAGGAGGCACATATAGATGGGACACTTCTGTTGGAACAGGGACTCCTGCCGCAATAGTTACTCAAGCTCCAACATCTTCTAGATTTAATTTAGTTTCTCCTACGGACCGACATGTTTTACTTTTTGGTACAGAAACAAACATTGGTACATCTTCAAGTAATGATCCTCTATTTTTACGTTTTTCTTCTCAAGAAGATTATTCTACATGGGTTCCAACAGCTACAAACACAGCTGGATCATTTAGAATTCAAGATGGTTCTAAAATTATGGCGGCAACAAGATCTCGTGGAGCTATTTTAGTATGGACTGATACATCTTTACATGCGTTACAATTTGTAGGTCCACCTTTTACTTTTTCATTAAATCAAATAGGAGCTAACTGCGGAGCTGTATCAAATCATTGTGTTAAAGATGTTAATGGTATTACTTATTGGATGTCTCAAAACTCTTTCTACATGTTTGATGGTGCAGTTAAAAAATTACCTTGTAGTGTACAAGACTATGTATTTAGTGATTTTAATATTACTACTCAACCAGAAACTTTTTGTGGTCTTAATTCAGAAAAAAATGAAATAACTTGGTTTTATTGTAGTTTAAATGCAGAACAAATAGATAGATATGTTACTCTTAATTATTTAGAAGGTTCTTGGTCTATTGGTACAATGGCACGAACATCATGGGTAGATTATGGAGTGTATGAAAATCCTTATGCTACAGAATATTTAACTAATTCCACAGCAACTACTCCTAGTGTTTTAGGTTTAACTGTTGGGGCATCTAGATTTTACATCCAAGAATCTGGTTTTGATGCCGATGGGCAACCTCTTCCAGCTTTTGTTACTTCAGGTGATTTTGATATACAAGATGGTCAACAGCTTTTACATATTGGGAGAGGTATACCTGATTTTCAAAATTTAGCAGGTTCGGTAGATTTATCTTTAACATTTAAAACTTATCCCGCTTCAAGTACTTCTATTGTTAAAACAGCAACAGTATCGACAACAACAACAAAATTTGATATGAGAGGTAGAGGTAGACAAGGACAATTAAAAATAGAAAGTGACGCTCTTGGAGATAATTGGAGATTTGGAACGTTACGATTAGATGTTCAACCAGATGGAGGTAGATAATGAACAAAGAATTAACACAAAGACAAAAAGATACTTTAAAAAAACATAGTAAACATCATAGTGCAAAGCACATGGCAATGATGAAAAAAGAAATGAAAAAAGGAAAATCATTTAGTGCAGCTCATAAAATGGCTCAAAAGAAAGTAGGAACTTAATGGCTAAAATAAGTGTTACAAGATTACCTAATGCAACACCTCAATATGATAGAACTCAATTTGATGTTCTTATCAGGTTATTAGAACAAATAATAAATCAATTAAACTTTGGTTACCAAGAAGATTTAAAAGATACTTCTACTGCAAGGAGTTGGTTCCTTGGCTGATAAATTTTTAAGTTTTTCTAAGTCAGGTTCTGGTACTGTATATACAGTGCCAACAGCTAATGAAGGAGCTATACCTCCTATTTTACCTACAACAACATTAGTTAAAAGTATTTACATATCTAATGAGTCAGGGGGTGCAGTAACAACAACCGTAGCTGCAGTTGATTCTAGTGCTACGGTAACTACTGAATTATATAAAGATAGCATGGCTGATGGTGCACAGTTACAGATCTTAGAGCAACCAATTGTTTTAGAAAAAGCAGATACCTTAACTCTAACAGGAGCAGGTATAAAAATTTTAGTAAGTGTAATGGAGATAACGTAATGACATTTAAAAAAGTACAAGAATCAAAAGAAGTTGGTAAACAAATTATTGAGGGCCAAGAACTTCCTATTATTCAACCAGAGGTGCATATGGAAGTGAAAAATAAAAAAACAGGAGTTGACTATGAGTCAGAGGAACATGCTCAACAAGACGTTGATGACCCTTCTACAGATACAACATCAGATGACGTAGAAAAAAATATAGAGATTAAAGTTGTAAAATTACCTGATGTGTTTGGTAAAACCAAAGACGATTAAGCACTACACATTTCGCATTCTTCTGGCTCATTAGAAACCATTGTTTGCTTTGACTTTTCATTATGACATTTACAGCCTTCTAAGTGTTTTTTAAATTCTCTTTCCACGCTTATAAGTCTGCTGTGGTAGTTGGCTAATTTATCTGCTAAGTATGCGATTGATGCAGATGCTTCTTCTTGTGTCATAATATCTCCTTATTTAAATTTTTGGGGTAAGAACCACATTACTTATTTCGAATATTATTTGCAAGAAAACTTTTAAAATTGTTTTCTTGACATTATTTCTTTTTTAGCAAATCGTGTATTTGTTGTCCTTGTACTGCTACCATGAAAGCAATAAATATAACAACTGCTAAAATTATTGTAAGTAATACTAACTCTACCATGATATTTTTTTATTAATGATAGTTTCCTTTTCCATAACTAACCTCCAAGTATTCTATTTTTGTTACCCAACCTTTAGGTATAGCAATAGCTCCACCTCCATGATTGTCATCTTTGTCTGTACACCATGAACGCATAATGACAACTTTTTCTATATTTTCTACTACCATCCAACCTACTTCTTGACACACAGCTAAAGGAGCTTCTTGTATTTCTTTAATAGACAACCATCCTGTCTCCTGATCCCTGGCATCAAGCCAAGTTATTCGAACCATTGGACATTTGGTAATATCGAACTTTTCTGTACTAGACATTATTGCTCTTGTGTTATACCAATATTTTGACTATAATTGTATGATTAAATAGGCATAATGCACAAGTCTAGCCTCCTTGCTAAAAATAAGACAATTCATAATTGCTATAGGAGATATGTTTAAGAATCTAGTTAAGAAGATCAAAGGAGCCGCAAAAAAAGTAGCACCCTACGCTGGTGTTGTTGCAGGTATGTTTGGGGCTAGTCCCCTTATGGCAGCAGGCATAGGAGCTCTTGGCGGAGGGTTAGGTACAGGAAATATGAAAGGCGCCGTTCTAGGTGGCCTTGGTGGATATGGTTCAGGAGCCATGTATGGTGGTCAAAACCGATTATTTAATACAGGACTTACTAATAAAATGTTTGGAATTGGAGATCCAGGTACTGGAGGTTTTTTTAACCCAATGAACAAAGGTGTTGGTGACTTGTTAATGGGAAAAACTCCTGATCAATTAATACAATTAAGATCTAAACCTATTCCAGGAGAAATGGTTTTTGATCAGGCTTCTAAACAAATGGTTCAAACAGCAGGAACACCCTCTAGCATAATTGGAGAAAGCACAATTACAGGTGATACAGGTTTAGGAAGATTTAAAGATTTTATGACTATGTCAAAAAATCCATTAACAGGTAAAGACCTAGCAGAAGATAGCATGTATCGTTTCTTACCGGCAGCTCTTGGAGGTACAGCACTTGCTTATGGACTCGGGGCATTTGATGAAGAACCAATTCCTGAAGATGAAATTCCAGAAGAATATAAATATGATGCTTCAACTGATCCACTTAAAAACGTAAACAAAAGATTTCAAGATTACTATCAAGGTATAACACAAGTAGCACCAAGTTCTATTTACGGTTACTTACAATCAATAGGTGCATTAAAAGAAGGTGGCATTCCTCGTGGTTATTCAGGCGGTGGATCAATGGCACAAAAAATGGATGTACCCGGACAGTTTTTATTAAACGATCCATCTAAATCACCACTATCTGTTTTAGAAGCAGCGGATGGTATGGATACATCAGTAACAGAAGAAGAGGTAATAAAAACTATACTTAGAAATCCTAGTTTTAGTGGCGATAAAAGAATTTTACAAAGATTAAGAACGGCAGTGGATGATGGATATTTATCAGAATATGGTTTTGATAATTTTATGACTGATGAAAAAGCTTTAAATAGATTAAAAACTTTAGGAGAATTTTATTCAGCACCAGGAATATCAGGTCTTGAATCTTATGTTGATACAGGCGAAGGTGAAGGCATGGATAGAGGAGTAGGTGCTGCTAAAAATGTATTACAGGCGGGTGCAGCAGAAGCAATGAAAGAATTAGGAACAGGTAATTCAAGTAATCAATTAGATTTAACAAAAGGTCAAGAACAAGCAGTTAAAGACGGAGCTACTAAAGTAGATATGACAGATGCTCAAGAAAAATTTTATAGTAGTCCTTCTGATGAAGGTAAAACATTTGGTAACGGAGAATTCTATTATGATGATCCTAAACTAATTGAGTTTATACAAAGACGAGCAGATAGTAATGGCACTACATATCAAGAAGAATTATTTAAATTTGTTGATGAAGTAGAAGGATTTTATAGAAACAAAAAAGCTAACGGTGGTAAATTTGCAGATGGAAACCCAACTAATACATCTTTAAGTATTACTGATTTAAATGATGATCAATTACAAATTTATAATGGTTTAATAAATATAGGTTATGGGGCAGACGAAGCTATTAAATTAATTTTAGATCCTGGACCAGAATTTTTAAAACGAAAAGCTAACGGTGGTGTGGCAGCATTTAATTATGGTGGACAAATCATGGGCCCTGGCACCGGCCGGGAAGATATTATACCTGGAAAGATAGTAGATAAAAACACAGGACAAACAAGTGATATGTTGGTAAGTAATAATGAACATATTATACCAGAGTATGCATTGTATGCTATGGGTGGAGGAGACACGAAAAAAGGACATGATATGATGGATGCTTTAAGAAAACAAACAAAACCTATAGCACAAGATATGGGTTACAATTTTAAAGGCGCAGAAGATGGGAGCGTAATGTATGGCTGAAACAATAATTAATCAAAATTTACCTCCTGAATATATACAAAAAGGCTACACTGATTTAATCAAGAATGTTTCTGATTATGTAGGAGGAGCACAACCTCTTCCTGATTTTGAGTTAGCAGGATTATCTCCAGCACAACAACAAGCATACAAAATGGCGTATGCAAACATGGGTTATAGTTATGATCCATCAACAGGATTTACAAAAACAGGTGATGCTTTAGGCGCTTCAGAAATGGCACAAGGATTAGGTGCTTTAGATAAATACGGAGCACAAGCAGGCGATTTATATAGTCAATCAGCAGCAGCTACTTTTGATCCAAGTTCTTATCAGGATTACATGAATCCTTATATGGATAACATTACTGATAAAATAAATGAACAATCACAATTAGCACAAAACCAAGCAGCAGCTCAACAAGCTATGGGTGGAACATATGGTGGTTCAAGAGGACAGATACAATCAGGAATGATTGATGAAGCAAGAATGGGTACTATTCGTGATGCTTATACAGATCAATTTAATAATGCAATGCAACAAGCTTATGGTGCTTTTACAAACCAACAACAAAGAGGTATGGCAGGAGCTCAAGGTCTTGGAGCATTAGGTATGGGATTAAATCAAGGGTATCAAAACCAAGCTCAAATGGCACAAGGATTAGGTCAACAACAATTTTCTACAATGATGGGTTTAGGACAGCAACAACAATCAGGAGCTCAAGCAGAACTAGATCGTCAAAGAGCAAATATTTTACAAGCACAAAATCAACCTATGCAGTTGTATGGTTTTATGTCAGATATATTAGGTGGTTCACCATCTACAATGGGATACCAATATCAACAATCTTACGGACAACCTGGAAGTCCTTTCTCACAAATGTTAGGAACTGGTGCTTCGTTGCTTGGAGGTTTAGGTACGTTAGGTAAACTCTAATGGTAAATAATTTTTTTATTAATCCTAACTCTTCTTTATCGCAAGAAGAACAAAATTTTCAAGGAGTACCTCGTAATGGTAATCAACAAACTTTTTTACCTGATATAATAGAAGGTATTAAGAACTACGATTATAGCACTCAAAATTTTCAAAATCAAAATGTTGAAAACATGCGTTCTCCTAATGTGCCTGCATTACCTAATGCCTCACAGATTAATACGATGAGTACGGGTCAATTATTAAATTTAAAACAGAAAATAGAATTTCAAAAGAAAAATGCAATTTCTAATCAGTTTACAAATGCGTACGATATGACATTAACCAATATTAATACAGCTTTAGCTACTAAAACAAATCAAAACACGGTAAGTCAAAATCAAAATCTTAAAGATGAAGTAGTATCTAATCCTAATGATAATGTAGTTTTAGCATCTACTAATGAAAATATACAAAGTAAAAACAGCGCTAATCCTGATTTAAATAAAAATTCAAGTACAGTAACAGCGGAAACCGGAGCTAACGCAGGTAGTACTGATAATAAAAATGCAGCTGACGGAATTATTAATCAATCATATAGTAGTGAAAATTTATATGAAACAGATGATGAAACAGTAGGAATAATTGCTAGCACTATAAACTCAGGTAATAGTAATTCAAACGGTGAAACTGATCGTCAGAAATCAGACAGATTGGCTTTAGAAGGGCAAATACAAAAAAACTTAAATCAAATTTCTGCAGACGAAGATAAAAACATTGTTCTTGCTGAAAGAGCTAGAAATGAAGGAGAGGATCCTGAATTAGTTAAAAACAAACATTTAGAAAAAATAAAAAATGAGCTTGAAAGTATTATGCCAGAAATGGAAATACCAAAAGAATTAATGATGTTAAAGTTTGGAACTGAATTATTAAAAGCAAGATCTAGTAGAAGAGGAAAATTACCTAGATTTCTTGATGAAATAGGTCAGGCTCTTACGCCGGTTACAGATACCATGATGGCTTTAAGTTTAGAAAAACAAAAACAAGCTCGTGAAATTGGTGGTTTAGCTTATGAAATTTATAGAGATGAGAAAAAAGAAGAAAAAGATTTATTTAAACCTGATCCAAGTGCCTATGTAGATCTATTAACAATAGGTTACGATAAAACTGGAAAAATAAATGGACACGTAGAATTTTATAAATCTCTTTATAGTCCAGGACAAACTAAAATGTATACGGATATGGTATATCCTGCAGAAATTAATGGTGAGCCAACTCCTGAAAATTTAGTAGGAAAACCTATATTTAGATTATCTGATAAATTAGCCGGAGAAACCGCCATGGGACAAACATTTAATGGTCCTTTAGGTGGCGATGACGGTGCTAAAAAAGAAGCAATAAATACATTAAGTTTTATTCTACAAGGGGCAAACACTGCATCTGAAGTTTTAAGTATTGGTGATAAACATCATAATCAAGGACAAAACATTTTTGGTTTAACTTATGAGATAAGAAACTTTGGTAAAATGTCCAAAGATTTAATTACAGAAGGTTCTCAAGCTTTTCAAACAATGGTTGGAGTTAATCCTAACTATGCTGAAGCTATTGCGGCAGCGCCAAGTAGAGCCGAAAAAGAATTAGTTGCTTACAACACAGCTTACGGAACTAATTTAAATTATGCTGAAATTGTTAATAAAGCAAATACAAACTACAAAGATTTACAACTTGTTAATAAACAAAATTTAGATAGGGGTTTTATTAGTGAAGATCAATATTTAGAAGGACAAGATGTTTTAAATAACTTGTATAATGAGGCAGGCATGTTCACTTCTTCTGACATATCTATACTACCAATTTTACAAACCAACATGACATTTTCTTATGCTCGTTATATTCAAGGTTCTAACAGACTATTAAAAGATGTTATAAGTAAGGCAGGTAAAATGGTTAAACTAGATGGATTTTTTAATACAGATCGTAAAGTTATGAACAGATACAATACGTTATTAGATTTTTTTGTTAATGAATATAACTTAGAATTAAAAAAAATATTTTCTCAAGAAGAAATAGATCAATATGGTTATAGTTTATTAAGAGATGGCACTGCTATTACTGGAGGATACAATTCAAATATTGGTAAAATTAATACAGCTAATACTTATTCCGGTGCAGGATCAGCGATGGAAAGTATGGATCTTAGTGAGGAGTTAAATGGATTTTTACCAAATTCAATAATAGAGGAAATACTATAATGTTTACGTTAGAAGAATTATTTAATTTAAGACAGTCTGGTGAACAGGCACAGAATCAAGGATTAACATATAATCCAAACGAAGATCCTAATCCATTTGTGTATACTGAAAGAGAACCTATGATATTTGAAATGGAAGAAGTCGTGGAAACTTTTGCCGATGGTGATCAACCAGCATTCCTGCCTCCTGGATCAAGCTTACCAACCAACATTTTTGGTGAAAGACAAGCAGCAGAAAAAGAATCACCAAAGAAAAACTTTACTAGATATGATCCTAAAAGACATAAGTTAAAATTACCTGAAGTAAGAGAAGGCATTGCTTCTATTACATCAAAAGGAA
>WLWG01002674.1_pt1 | contig 13207 bp, 20 predicted proteins | sample 6712871 | NCBI WGS metagenome assembly WLWG01 (sample SAMN12718693, study PRJNA515312) | sponge metagenome | isolation source: marine sponge | host: Mycale hentscheli | place: New Zealand: South Island, Marlborough, Capsize Point | collected 2003-05-01 | reverse complement strand
AAAGAACTGGTAAAAAACCATTTACAAAAAGACCTAAGAAAAGTGTAATGGAAGGTGACTTAGAGGGTTCAATCAAACCATATGTTAAGAAAAAAATGGTTGGTGGTATTATGAAAGTTCCTGGAGGCTATGCTAAAGAAGGTCTAGGAAGAATAAGCGATAAATCTTTAAAAGGAAAATCCCCACAACAAAGATTTTCAGAATTAGAAAAAATGAGAGAAAGCACTAAAAAATTTCCAAAAATGAGAAAAAAAATGGGTGGTGGCATGATGATGAAAAGACCTATGGGATATTCAAAAGGTACGATGATGGATGATATCGTAAAAAATATGGGTAAAGATTTTGATTATCAAACTAAAATAAAATATAGAAAAAAAAGCAAAGGTGCACCTGACCAAGATCCTATGAAAGCATATAGCGAAGCTGAAGTAGAGGCTGCAAAATCAGTCAAAAAGAAATATACAGGCAAAATGGGTGGTGGCATGATGCAACGACCTATGATGGCAATGGGCGGCGGAATGATGCCTGGATATAAAAAAGGTAAATCCGTTATGGCAAAGGGTTGTAAATTAGGAAGAAAAAAACCTACTAAAATGTATACATAGGAGGGTACATGTCCCTCAAAGGAATTCTACAGGGTTTAGGAAAACTAATCACAAAAAAAGCTAAGCCTACACAGGCCACCGGTCAGCAACAAAAGCTAATCACATACACTCCGGAGACAAGAAAACTTCCCGTAACTGAAGTTGTTAAAAAAGATTTAGTACCGGTAAATCCTAGATTACAAACTGGTGATTTACAAATGGGTGAAAGGGTACAACCTCTATTTGGTTCATCGACATACGATTGGGCAATGAGAAAAGGACCCGGTAAATATTCTGCTGATGAATGGGTAGATCATTTGACATCAACTCGTAAAGTCAACTTTAAAGTTTTTGGAGAATCTGCAAGCAAAATAGAAAGAGGCCCAAAACAATTTACCTATGATAGAGGTAAGTATGCAGGAAAAACTGCAAACGTAAACAAAGAAGAATTATTTGACGCTAATGTGGCTGTGTTTGATGAAGGTGGAGAACTAGCTGGAGGATTATTAGCGGCAGCAAAAAAATATAATTTAAAATTATCTGCACAAGATGTTGGTAATTTTTTAAGAGGCAATCCTGCTAATAGATTAAAAGCTGTTACTTACTCAGATGATGCCATACAAAATTTTAATTATAAAGCACCGTTAGAAAATTCATTAGGAATAGTTCAAACAGTTAAGAGACAATTTCCTGCTATGGGAGAAAGATTCGACACATTAACAATGAATCTTAACACAATAGAAAGAGGAATTATGAATGGAATGATTAATGATGTCAAACAAGGTTATAAAGCTTTTTCATCAGAGCTTAGAGGTATAATGCAAGCTAACGTAGGAACAGAGTCACGAAGACAATTGAATGCTATGAAGGGTGCTGTGGATGAGGTTTACGCAAAGGCTACAGGTGCAAGATCTGGAGTAAAGCCAACTCAATATAGAAATGAAAGTAGCTATACATTACAAGGTGGTCAAAATTACAAAGAAACTGTTTTCGTTTTAGACGAACCCATTGCAACAAACACATCCCCAATGAAAAATATGGGGCACTTTTCCGATCTTAAAAATAATTTATTCCATATTAGATATGATGTCAGATCAACACCCAACGGTAGAAAAGCTTTTGTGATACATGAAATTCAATCTGATGCTAACCAAGCAATAGCAAAACAACTAACAGCTAAACAAGCATTTGGCCCTGATAAAAGGTACAACCCTTTTCAAAAAGATATAGAAACTAAACTTTTAATACAACAAAGAGGTAAAATTTTACAAAACGCTGATAACTTATCTAGTGCTGAAGTTACTGCATTAGAAGAGATTAATAAACAACTTGTAAGATTGGGTGGTTCAAGAACACCACGTCAAGATTATTATCCATTGTTAGACTCAGATGCATATGGAGACTACGCATTGAAGTATTTATTAAACAAAGCAGCAAAAGAAAATGTAAGTTATGTAGCCGTAATGCCTTTCAATAAACTACACTTTAGACAAGGCTATAAAGCAGGTAATGAAAGATTTTATGGATATCCTAGTGGAAAAGGTATAAACAATAAAGGCAAATCAGTGATGGCAGATCTAATGAAAAAATCAGCAAACTTTCAAGATTCAAAAGCTGGACCTATCAAATTATCTTTATCCGATCCAAGTAAACCTGTTAAAAAAATAATGACAGATACATTTAAATATCCTACAGGACACCCTTTGAGCGGGAAAGAGATTAAAAGTGTTTATCATAACGAAGCTTTGGAGGATGCCGCAATATACGGAAAAGAGATAGCAAAGGAATTTAGAACAATAACAGCTGATAATCCAAATTTGTATTTTGATGCTTTTGCTGTTGAGGTCAAACCTGGTATGGCTTATACTCAAAAGCTATACAAACGAGAAGGAGGGCTTGTAGTGGATATATTCAAACCTCTATGTTAATTTAAATTATGGCTATAGAAAAAGAAAATCAAGAACAAATCGAAGAAGAAGTTAAGGTCGAAACACCCAAAGATCAGCCAGAAGGTTTACCTCCCGAAGTAATGGTTGAGGGCCAAGAACCGGTGGTAGAGGATCTTGAGGAAGAATTCTCCGGTAATTTAGCCGAGGACATGGATGAAAGACTTCTTAAAAGTTTAGGTTCAGAATTATTATCTGAATACAAAAAAGATAGAACTTCAAGAAAAGATTGGGAAGATGCATACATTAAAGGTTTAGATTTATTAGGTACAAATTATACAGAGCAATCAAAACCATTCAAAGGAGCTTCCGGTGTCACTCATCCTTTACTTGCAGAATCAGTTACACAATTTCAAGCATCTGCTTACAAAGAATTATTACCAAGCGATGGTCCGGTCAGAACATCAATAGTAGGTCTTAGAACACCGGCCACCGAACAACAATCACAGAGAGTCAAAGAATACATGAACTATCTTCTTATGGAGAAGATGGAAGATTACACAACTGATATGGATCAGATGTTATTTTACCTACCGCTATCTGGATCTACGTTTAAAAAAATTTACTATGATGCATTACTAGATAGACCTGTATCTAAATTTATTCCAGCAGAAGATTTAGTAGTTCCATACTACGCATCTGATTTAAAAGATTGTGAGAGAATAACTCATGTTATCAAGATGACACAGAATGATGTCACAAAGAAAATGGCTGCAGGTTTTTATAGAGACATAGAATTAATTGATAGTAGTTCAGAACCAGATTCAGTCCAGAAAAAATTAAATGAACTAGAGGGTGTAAAAGGTACTGGTTCAGATTATTTAAATACAATTCTGGAAATGCACGTAGACTTAAATTTAGATGACTACGAGGATTTTGATGACAAAGCTAAAAAAATTAAAATTCCATACATTGTGACTATTGATGAAGGTAGTGGAGAGATTTTATCTATTTATAGAAACTACAAACCAGGTGATATGAGTTACGCAAGAACTGAATACTTTGTACACTACAAATTTTTACCAGGATTAGGTTTCTATGGTTTTGGTTTAACACACATGATCGGTGGTTTATCACAAGCTGCAACTCAATCTTTAAGACAATTGATTGATGCAGGTACTTTAAAAAATTTACCAGCAGGATTTAAATCACGTGGGATCAGAGTTAGAGATGATGACCAACCAATTCAACCAGGAGAGTTTAGAGATGTTGATGCGCCTGGAGGAAATATAAGAGATCAGTTTTTTAATTTACCATTTACAGAGCCATCACCTACTTTATACAACTTGATGGGCTTTGTAGTACAAGCAGGACAGAAATTTGCTGCAATTACAGATTCAAATATTGGTAATGATGCTCAAAACAGAGCAGTTGGAACTACAATGGCGCTGATGGAAAGAGGATCACGTGTAATGAGTGGTGTTCACAAGCGTTGTTACTACGCAATGAGACTTGAATTTAAAATTTTAGCAAGAATTTGTGGTGAGTATTTACCACCAGAGTATCCTTACGATGTTTACGGTGGCCCAAGACAAATAAAACAAGCAGATTTTGATAACAGAGTAGATATTTTACCTGTTGCAGACCCAAATATTATGTCTATGTCACAAAGAGTGACATTAGCACAAGCACAATTGCAAATTGCACAGTCAAACCCACAGATGCACAACTTACATGAAGCATATAGACGTGTTTACGAAGCACTTGGAACAAAAACTATAGATCAAATTCTAAAACCACCACCAAAACAACCGGAACCTTTAGATCCTGCAAAAGAAAATGCACGTGCACTACAGATGAAATTGTTAACTGCATTTGAATTCCAAGATCACGATGCACATATTGCTGCTCACATGGCATTTATGGCATCTAGAATGGTGCAAATTAATCCTCAGGTGTATGCATTACTACAATCACACATTTCTGATCACGTTTCATTCAAAGCTAAGGCACAAGTTAAGGAAATGATGATGCAAAACCCTCAAATGGTACAACTTGCTCAACAAGATCCTCAACAATTCGAGATTATGTTTGAAGCAGAGGTTGCAAAAGTTGCTGCACAGATAACTCAAGAGTTAGTACAGACTGAAAACGCATCTCAGAACAAAGAAGACCCATTAATTAAAATTAAACAACAAGAAATTGATTTAAGAGCTATGGATCTACAAAGAAAAGCAGATGAAACTAGATTTAGAGCCGAACAAGAAAATCAAAGGGCTGCTCAGAGACTTGAATTTGATTATGATAGACTTGCAACACAAGATGCACAGTCCGATGAACGTTTAGAAATAGCGAGAGAGAAACTTGACGCAACGAAGAAGTAATTCATTAAGTGGAGGAGTAAAATCTGGGCCACCGCCTAAGAGAGGACCAAACCCGCAAGGAATAAAAGTTCAAGATGGCAAAAAACTCTTACGAAAATCTTTCAGAAAAAAATAAAATACTTTTCCTAGCTGGTCTTTTTGATGGTGAGGGTAGTTTTGGTATTTGGGGTAAGGGTAACGGAAGAAAATCATTTCAATGTGGTATTGAGATGTGTGATAAAGATATTTTAGATAGATTTTCTGATTTTTTTGGCGGGAATGTAATGAAAGTTAGAATTAGAAAGCCAAATTGGACACAAACCTGGAGATGGAGACTATCTGGTACAAGGGCTTACGAATGTATAGATATTTTGATAGAATACATGTGTTTAAGAAGACAGGAGAAATACTACAATGTGGTTAAGCGCGATAAAATTAGCGGTTAGTGCTGGAAGCAAAATTTATGCTAACAAGCAGAAGACTAAAATGGCAATGTCAGAAGCTCAGCTTATGCATGCTACTAAGATGGCTCAGGGTGAGGAAGCTTACCAGGGTAAATTATTAGAAGCACGTCAATCGGACTGGAAAGACGAGGCCGTTTTGATAATTCTCAGTTTGCCCGTGTTGGTGCTTGCGTGGGCGGTGATATCGGATGATCCAACAGCGATGGACAAGGTTAAATTGTTCTTCGACATGTTCTCTCAGCTGCCGTCATGGTTCACAAATTTGTGGATCCTTGTCGTGGCATCGATATATGGTATCAAGGGAACTCAAATCTTCAGAAACGGTGCAGGTAAGAAATGAAATATTTAGTAACAATCATTTATCACTGGTCAACTAAATTAACTTCATGGTCTTGGACTAAATTATACGGAAACAGAACAACAGGACTAGGTTATAAAAAATGAATCTAGAAAGAGATTTACAAAAACTAAGAAAACAAAAACAGATGAAAGATTCTGCTACTGCTCAACTACGTAAGAGAAGTAAAGATTCAGTAGCTAGACCTAAGGCAGAAAAAAATATATTATCAACAGACCCAAGGATGCAACGGATATGACAAAACTATGTGCTAGAGGCAAATCAGCTGCCAAAAGAAAATTTAAAGTTTACCCGTCTGCGTACGCAAACGCATACGCTAGTAAAATTTGTGCGGGTAAAATAAAAGATCCATCAGGAAAAAAGAAAAAAGATTGGGGACCTAAAAAAGCTAAAGTTGGAAAACTTATGACTGCAGGATCACAATCAGCAATGGGTAGATTAGAAAAGTCTGGTCTTAAAATGCGTGGTGGTGGAATAGCAATCAAAGGAACAGATTTTAAAGGCGTATTTTAGTGAATAAAAAAGGTTCATGTTGGGAAGGGTACGTTCAAAAAGGAATGAAGAAAAAAGGGAACCGTATGGTTCCAAACTGTGTGCCTGCTATGAGTACAGGTGGACTAACAAAATGGTTTAATGAAAAATGGGTAGATATTGGAGCAAAGAAAAAAGGTGGAAAGTATCAAGAGTGTGGAAGAAAATCTGCCAGTGGTTCAAAGCGGAAGTATCCGAAGTGCGTACCACTTGCAAAAGCCACAGCGATGTCAAAGTCGCAAAAGGCCTCTGCTGTTGCCAGAAAGAGATCAGCAAGTAATGCAGGGCCTAAACCAACTAACGTAAGGACATAAAATGAAAATATGGATATGGATAAAAAACTTATTTAAACCGAAAAGAGTATCTCCAGATATTACATCGGTAAAACCGAAGGTGGACTTAACAGGTCTTACAAAAGGTGATATAAAAAGATTAAAATCACAAGGAAAAATATAATGGATTTAAATACTGATAGAAGAATGACAGAATCTGAAAAAAGAAACTACATGAATAGAAGTAGACGTAGAAAAAGTGTGTATGTTGGTGAAAAGCCAAACATGAGATCAGAACAAGATAAAGATACAAGAGAATATGCTGAAACAGGTCCAAGAAAAAAGGATAATTCTAGAAAAAGAAAAATATTAAAATCTCGATTAGATGAAAGAAGACTAGAGTTAAATAGAAGAAGAAATATGCTTATTAACTCAAAGAAAAACTCTCAAAAAACAAAACCACTTCCTGGAAATGCTATAAAAATGCCTCCAGCTTCTATGCAAGTTGATACAACTACAAGTGCTTATGGAGATGCGGGTAGAGGTAGACCAGTTCCTCAGTTTAAAGAAGGTGGTTATTGTAGGGGTGCAGGTGCTGCAATAAAAGGCACGAATTTTAAAGGCGTTTTTTAATTGCTTCTTAGTTTAAACTAATCTATATAACTGCTATGACCATCAGAGGTGATAGCACAGAATACGAACTACTTAAAAAGTGGTGCGAGACATTACCCTTTTTTAAAGAACCTAAATCAGTTACCACATGTGAGATTGGTGTAAGAGAAGGTTTAGGATCTAAGGTAATAATGTTAGGTCTTAGGGCTAGAATAGGTAAAACACCTTATCAACATATTGGAATTGATCCTTACGGTAATTTAAAATACCAACATTACGATAATTCTCAAGAATACACAGCAGATTACACAGACTCAATGAGATTAGAAATGCAAAAAGATTTTTCTGATCATAATGAATTTACTTTCTTTCATATGAAAGATATTGATTACATGAATTACTTTGCAACACAGCCGTTAGTATATGACCTGGTGCATTTTGATGGTCCTCACATGACTAAAGACGTTATTAGAGAAGCTGTGTGGTTTGCAGATAGATCTAGAAAAGGAACTAGATTTATTTTTGATGATTATAAAAAATATGGAATGGAAGATATATCCAAAGCACTTGTATATTTTGGATTTAATATTTTAGAGTCTGGAGAAAACAAAATTATGTTACAAAGGTTAAAATAGTGGATATTGATACAATATCACTTGTTCAGAAAAAAATTAAACTAGAAATCGATAAACTAAAATCATACGCTATATATAGTGTTGACACCATGGAGAAGCTACAATATATTAGGGGTCAAATCAGATCATTAGAAGATCTGCAACAGAGTCTTAAAGACCTGCTGTCAACAACGGAGTATGAAGATGAAGTCCACGGAGACACCGAAACGGACTGAAGCTCTTCTCGATGCCTACAAGGCAAAAGATGAAGTAGAAACAGTCCTTGATCCAAAAGCGATCGACAAATCAACATTAGATAAATTACCAACACCAACTGGATACAGACTTTTAGTTCTGCCTTTTGCAGGACCAAAGAAAACTAAAGGTGGTTTGTGGTTATCTGATACAACGCAAGAAACAATACAAATGACTACAGTGTGTGGTCTTGTACTTAAAATGGGAGACCTTTGTTATCACGACAAAGAAAAATTTCCTAAAGGGCCTTGGTGCAAACTAAATGAATGGATAATTTTTAGTAGGTACGCAGGTTCAAGATTCAAAATAGACGGAGGAGAAGTTAGAGTTTTAAATGATGATGAAGTCATTTCAACTATAAGCGACCCCAACGATATTTTGCACCATTATTAAGGAGGATTAAATGGCTGAAGAAAACAATCAAGCATCTGTTGAAATAGATACAGATGGAGTAAATGAACAAACAATTAACGTAGAAACACCTCAAGAGGATACAACTGCTTTTGAAAAAAAAGAAGATGTTGATCTTGGGTATACAGATGTATCAAATCAAAAAACTGCTAAAGAACTTTTGAATGAGGCTAAAGCATCTGAAGAAGTTGAACCAAAAGAAACAAAACCTAAATTTGAACAAAGACACGAAGAAACAGATTCGGAATATGCTGACTTAGAAGGATATTCTGAAAAAGTTCAAAAAAGGATTAAAAAATTAACTTTTCAAATAAAAGAAGCTGAGCGAAAAGAAAGAGCAGCGCTTGATTATGCGAAAGGTTTAAAAAACAAATATGATAATGTTCAAAATCAGTTTGAAGAAACTGATACTAATTATCTTAAAGAATATAATGCAAGAATTGATGCTGAGAGAGATAAGGCAAAAACTGCATTAAAATCTGCTTATGACTCACAGGATACTGATGCAATTACAGAAGCTCAGGATACTTTGACTAAATTAGCAGTTGAAAAAGAAAAAGTTTCAATGACTCTAGCGGACAAAGAGTCAAGGAAAAAAGAAGTAGAATCACAACCTGTTCAAGACTCACAGGCTCCACAACCTCAAATTAGCTATAAAGCACAGCAATGGGCTGAAGATAATAATTGGTTTGGATCTGATAGAGTTATGACTTCTGCAGCTATGGGAATACATGAAGACCTGTTGCAGGAGGGGATTGAATCTGAGAGTGATGACTATTATAATCAAATCAACAAACGTATGAAGGAGTATTTCCCTCAGAAATTTGCTCAGTCTTCTGCTGAAGAAACAACTAAAGCTGCACCCGTCCAGAATGTAGCTTCCGTTAGTAGAAGATCAGGTGGACGCAAGTCTGTGAAACTCACCAAGTCGCAGGTAGTTATCGCTAAGAAATTAGGGGTGCCACTAGAGGAATACGCAAAATACGTGAAGGAAGGAGCTTAAAATGGAAAACTACAAAACTTCACGCGGGTCTAGTACGAGAGAAAAATCAACTCGTAAAAAAGATTGGACTCCACCATCCAGTTTGGATGCGCCAGCTGCACCGCATGGTTATGCACACAGATGGATAAGAACTTCAACTGCAGGATTCGAAGATCCAGGTAATGTATCTAAGAAACTGAGAGAAGGTTGGGAATTCGTTAAAGCCGAAACTATTTTAAGTGAGATCGGTGAACATGACTACCCTATTATCCATGAAGGAAAACACGCTGGTTTAATCGGAATTGGTGGCCTTGTGTTGGCAAGGATACCGGAGGAGATTTTGAAACAACGCGCTGAGTATTTTAGAAAAATTACTCAAGACAGAACAGACGCGATTGATAGAGATCTTATGAAGGAGCAACACCCGGACATGCCCATTAATATTAATAGGCAGTCTAGAGTTACCTTTGGTGGTAGTCGTAAAAAATAATTTTTTTGCATTACCTACCCGATGTAGCTTGGATAATATAAACATAATAGGAGAAAACAACTATGGCAAACGTAAGTGAAAAGTTCGGTCTAAGACCGTACAGAAAACTAGACGGAACACCATTAGTAGGAGCTCAAAACAGATACACAATTGCTAGTAACTATGGCACTGCAATTTTCCAAGGCGATTTGGTTCAACCAACTGCTGCAGGAAATATTGAAAGACATACTGCTGGTACTAGTGATGCTGTTGTGGGCGTTTTTAACGGAGTGTTTTATACAGATCCAACTACTCAAAAGCCGACATACAAAAACTACTACCCTGGTTCAGTGGTAGCGAGCGACATTACTGCGTTCGTTGTTGATGATCCAGATGCTGTGTTTTTAATGGATGCTGATGAGGCTTTCACAAGAGCTAATCTGTATGCTAACTACTCTGTTACTAACACTACAGGTGTAACACAAACAGGAATATCAAAAGTACAATTAGATGTATCTGCTACAGGTACTGCATCTACATTTGTTGTACAAGCAATTGACATTTCACAGGACCCAGATAATTCTGATACTGCGACTTCAAATGCTAACATTCTTGTTAGAATCAACAATCACTTCTACAGAAGTGGTACAGGTATATAGGATAAAGGAGAATAACTATGGCCATTTCACGATCACAACTAGTCAAAGAACTAGAGCCAGGTTTGAATGCTTTATTCGGCCTGGAATATAGTAGATACGAAAATCAGCATGCTGAAATTTTCGCTACTGAAACATCTGACAGAGCTTTCGAAGAGGAAGTAATGTTAAGCGGTTTCGCTTCTGCACCAACTAAACAAGAAGGTGCTGGAGTAGTGTTCGATCAAGCAGGTGAAACTTTCACAGCTAGATACAACCACGAAACAATCGCTTTAGCATTTGCTATCACTGAAGAAGCGATCGAAGATAACCTATACGATAGACTTGCGGGCAGATACACAAGAGCTCTTGCAAGATCTATGGCAAATACGAAGCAAGTTAAAGCTGCAAACGTATTGAACAACGCGCAAGTAACAACTGTTACTGGTGGTGATGGAGTATCGTTAATTAACAATGCTCACCCATTAGCAACTGGTGGAACTTTCTCGAATGTTCTTGCTGTTGCTGCAGACCTTAACGAAACTTCACTTGAGCAATCATTGATTGACATTGCAGGATTTGTAGACGAAAGAGGTCTAAAAATTGCTGCCTCAGGTAGAAAAATGATAATTCCAAAAGAATTACAATTTACTGCTGAGAGAATCATGAAGTCTCCAATGAGAGTTGGAACTGCTGATAATGACATCAATGCCATCGGTTCAATGGGTATGGTACCAGAAGGTTACAGAATTAATAATTTCTTAACTGACACTGATTCATACTTCTTGATGACTGACGTGCCTAACGGAATGAAAATGTTCGTTAGATCGCCAATCAAAACAGCGATGGAAGGTGACTTCGATACTGGTAACATGAGATTTAAAGCTAGAGAAAGATACTCTTTTGGATTCTCTGATCCAAGATGTATTTTTGGTAACGGAAACTTACCAACTAGTTAATAAATACTAACAGTATTAATTAGAAGGGGCGGTGTTTTACATCGCCCCTTTTTTTATGTATAATTCAAAGACCTAGATTAATTAATTTGTTATGTAGACTGACTAGGCAGACGGTATAGAGACTACATGGCGAAGGCTATACACAAAGGAGAATATTATGGCTAATACTACTTTTTCAGGACCAGTCCGATCGGAAAATGGTTTTGAATCAATCACAAAAAATGGAACAACAGGTGCTATCACAGTAGGTGCTACTTACGGAGCAACTATCACTGGTGGTGTTCAAGCTTTATCAGGTGCAGGTGCAGCTGATTTAACAAATCTAGTAACAGAACTTACAACTGGAGCAGGTGCTGCAGCAGTTACTTTAGCAGATGGAACAACTTCTGGACAAGTTAAAATCATTAACATGATTGTTGATGGTGGTGGAACTGCAACAGTTACTCCAGATACTTTTGCTAGTGGAACAACAATTGCTTTTGATGCGGTAGCTGAATCAGTTACTTTAGTTTGGAACAGCGCCATTGGTTGGGTTGCGACTTCAGTTCAAGGTGCAACAATAGCTTAATAAATTAAAAGGAGAACACTATGGCAGCTAAAGCTGATATACAAGCAACAATAGTTTCTGCAGCAACTTCTGATGTGGTTATCGCACCACCAGTAAGATTGAAAGGAATTATTTTGTCGGGCTTAGCTACTTCAGGAGTGGTTCAGTTGAAAACAACAAGTGCAACTGGAGAAACTTTATTTGAAGCAGATGTACCTGCGGGAGATATTACAAGTTTAAATTTCCCTGAAGATGGAATTTTATTTCCACAAGGTGTTTATGTTTCAACTTTTACTGTAGCTAAAGCAACGTTGCTAACTGACAAATATTCAGGACCTAATTTAATTGGTCAGAATGGATAATTAAATGAATGGTGTGAATAAAAGCATACCGGGTTTTAAAAGAGGGGCTGATGTTCAGCCCCCTAAAACCAAAAAGTATTTTAGAAAAACTGCATCTGGTGCAGGTATGACAAAAGCAGGTGTTGCAAGATACCGAAGAGAAAATCCAGGATCAAAATTAAAAACTGCCGTAACGGGCAAAGTAAAAGCAGGATCAAAAGCTGCAAAGAGACGTAAGTCTTTTTGTGCAAGATCAGCAGGACAAATGAAGAAGTTTCCTAAAGCTGCAGCAGATCCTAACTCAAGATTAAGACAGGCTAGAAGACGTTGGAAATGTTAGTCAATGGCCTACTTGAATGCTGACATACCGCCTATATACTGCAAAATAAGAAAGGAATATTTATATGATCTTAAAAAACATCAAGGAGAGTCTGTTGACTGTTGTATCTTTAGTGTGGTCTCTATTACAGATCGCGCACTCTTATTTAATATTATGCTACCAAACGGTGCGTGTTTTTGGAGACTGCCTATATCAGCGTTTTTTCAAGAAAAATTCGATAGAGCCGAAGTGCCTGATATGCCGATCGACCAGCTTCAATTGTGGAATTGTTTTAGTTATTATCCTAGTGTTCATTGCTTTAGTTTTCTAAGAGGTAAACGAGGTAAATATTATGGAAAAGATAAAAAAAATTATCCATTCGAATATTTATTTACAATTGATTGGGGTCACCCAGAAAGCAATATCTTGGATACAGAACATTCTGAAATTCCTGCTGAACATAAGTGTGCACACATACTGGCTCTTGATGACGGTAATTATGCAGCTCAGCCTAATAATCGTATTTTGTGGGATGCTCCTAACTACACTGTTGGTGACGGGGTTCCAGACTATTCGGTGCAAACTACAAAGTGGAATGTTGAAAA